>Ga0308160_10000883_pt1 | contig 47958 bp, 40 predicted proteins | sample PhyFR1_FD_201036 | JGI IMG/M metagenome (GOLD analysis project Ga0308160, IMG submission 201036) | Phyllosphere microbial communities from UC Gill Tract Community Farm, Albany, California, United States - DLSLF.R1 | ecosystem: Host-associated > Plants > Phyllosphere > Unclassified | place: USA...
CCATGAAGCCCATCGTTCGCAGCCTGCTCGAAACCGACCTGTACAAATTCACCATGTGGCAGGCGCTGCTGCACCGGCACCCGAACGCCCACGGCGAATACGAATTCCGCTGCCGTAACGAGCCGGCCTATCCGCTGGCCGAGCTGAAGGAAGAGGTCGAGCGCGAACTCGACCACCTGTGCGAGATGCTGTTCAGCGAAGATGAAATAAACTACCTGCGCAGCCTGCGCTTCATCAAGAGCGACTTCGCCGACTTCCTCACGGTGTTCCGCTTCCAGCGCAAGTTCATCACCGTGGAAACCGATGGCCCGCACCTGCGCATCCGCGCCGTCGGTCCGGTGGTGCACGTGATGGGCTTCGAGATCTATGTGCTCTACATCGTCAACGAGCTGTATTTCCGCCGCTTCGACCAGGAGCACGCCTTGCGCGAGGCGCGCGTGCGCCTGGCCGAGAAGGTCGAGCAGTTCCGCGCCTTCGAGCTGGAACCGAAGCGCGCCAACGGCTTCGCCTTCTTCGACTTCGGCGTGCGCCGCCGCTTTTCGGGCGAGTGGCAGGACGAAGTGGTGTCGACGCTGGCGCGCGAGCTGCCGCAGTACTTCAAGGGCACCTCGAACGTCTACCTGGCGTGGAAGTACAACCTGGTGCCGATCGGGACCATGGCCCACGAATACATGCAGGCCTTCCAGTCCTTCGGCGTGCGCCTGCGCGATTTTCAAAAGGCGGCACTCGAGGACTGGGTCCAGGAATACCGCGGCGACCTGGGCACGGCGCTCACCGACGTGGTCGGCATGGACGCCTTCCTGAACGACTTCGATCTGTACTTCGCCAAGCTGTTCGACGGCTTGCGCCACGATTCCGGCGACCCGCTGGAGTGGGGCGAAAAGGCGCTGGCCCACTACGCCAAGCTGCGCATCGACGCGCGCACCAAGCGCCTGGTGTTTTCCGACGCGCTCACGGTGCCGAAGGCGCTGGCCCTGTACCGCCACTTCGCCGACCGCGTGATGCTGGGCTTCGGCATCGGCACCCAGCTCACCAACGACACGCCCTACAAGGCGATTAACATCGTCATGAAGCTGGTGCGCTGCAACGGCCAGCCTGTGGCCAAGCTGTCCGACACGCCGGGCAAGTCGCAGTGCAACGACGAGACCTTCCTTGCCTACCTGCGCCAGGTGTTCAACCACCCCGAGCAGCGCGGAGGCCAGCCATGAAGCGCGCCGTATTGATTTGCGCGGCCCTGCTGGCATTGCCGGCGCTGGCTGCCGACGACCTGGCCGGCAGCATCGAGGGCGTCTATAAACGCCGCTTCATGAACAGCATCAACGCCGGCGCCGACCGCCCGGCCGAGCGCTACCTGGCCGAGGACGTGGTCGAGATCGTGCGCCAGGACGCCGACCACGTCTACCTGCGCGCCTACCTCGAATTCGCCAACGGCCATACCTGCAGCGTGTGGGGCATCGCCGGGCGCGAGGGCGAGGACTTCGTCTACCGCCAGCAGGGCGTGCCGGCCGGCGGCGAAGCGCCGTGTGCGCTGAAGGTGAGCGTCCAGCCCGGGAAGATCGTGCTCGACGACCGCGACGGCGCCGGCCTGGCCACCTGCCGCGCCAAGTGCGGCGCGCGCGGCACCTTGTCCGGCTACGCCATCGAACGCAAGGCGCGCCGCCCGATCCGCTACATGAACCGCCTGCAGGAGTCGCGCCAGTACCGCGAGGCGGTGAGCGAATACCAGGGGCTGCAGCCGCCGCGCAGCTGACGGGCTGGTCCGCCCCTGCAGCCGTCTTGTCCTGTAGGGTGGACGGCTTTGCCGTCCACGCGGTGGTCAGTGCAAGCTGCGTTTCGTGCCGGATGATCTCGCTGCAAACGATCACCGCGTGGACGGCTTAGCCGTCCACCCTACAGACTTGGTAAGGCGTCATCAAGCGGTCACATTGACGGCTTAAGCTGCGCTGCCCGCCAAGGTGGTCGACAGGCCAGCGGGCATAACGCTTGCTGCCTCTTGACCGCGCATGAAACTACCAGCCGCTTCCAGCCCCTCCCGCACCAACACCATCCTGGCCATCGTCTGGCCCGTGCTCGCCGTCATCTGCGCCGCCGCGCTGTGGGCCGTGACCATCCTGCGCGCCGACAGCGACGCCGAGCGTGCGCGCCTGCTGCTGTTGAAGGAAGCCGACACCTACGCCCAGGCCTACGAGCAGTACGTCACGCGCTCGATCGCGCAGATGGACCAGATCACCATGCAGCTCAAGCACAGCTGGGAGCAGGGCCAGCGCCAGACCCTGCTCGAGGACATGCGCGCCGACGGCATGTTCACCGACCATGCCTTCGTCTCGGTCGGCATCGTCGGCGCCGACGGCAAGGTGCGTTCCAGCTCGCGCCGCAACGGCTTGCCCGACGATTTGCTGGAAGCAGCCTATTTCGTCCAGCACAAGAACAGCAACTCGAGCGCGCTGCGGGTCGACATCGCCCCCGCCGGCTTCGACGCCACGCGCGAGGTGGTGCTGTTCACGCGCCGCCTCGACCGCGCCGACGAAGAATTCGACGGCATCGTGGTGATGGCGGTCGATGCCGCCTACTTCACCTCCTTTGTCGGCCAGTCGACCCTCGGCGCCGACGGCCTGCTGGCCATGGCCGATACCGACGGCCGCTTCTGGATCGAGCAGGCCGGCCCCGAGACCGCCCGTCCCGGCGGCCCGCGCATCCTCGACAAGCGCAGCGTCGCCATGCATGCCGGCGGCCCCCGGCTGGTGGCCGGGCATGGCTTCAGCGACGGCGTGGCGCGCGCCATGGGCTGGCGCGATTCGGCCGTGTACCCGGTGGTGGCCATGGTCGCGCTGTCGCAGCGCGACGGCAGCGCCGCGGCGCAAGCCTACTGGGAAGAGAGCCGCGACCGCGCCGTGGGCGGCAGCGTGGCCCTGGCCCTGATGGCCGGCCTGGCAAGTTTACTGTCGCTGCGCGCGGCCAGCCGGGCGCGCGAGCACGAAGCCGTGCGCCTTGCCTACCGCACCGCCACCGAAAGCGCCAACGACGGCTTCTACATGGCCGCGCCGGTGCGCGACCGCAAGGGGCAGATCATCGACTTCCGCATCGTCGACTGTAACGAGCGCGGCGCGTCCTTCTACGGCATGACGCGCGGCGACCTGGTCGGGCGCGCGGTGTCGACCATGGACCGCGGCGCCTCCGGCGCCGAGATCGTGGCCACCTACCGCACCGCCATGTCGACCGGTTTCTACGAGGAAGACCGGCGCATGCCGGCGGACGACCGCCTGGCCTTCGCCTGGGGCCGGCGGCGCCTGGTGCGGGTTGGCGACGGCCTGGCCGTGACCCTGCAGGACATCAGCGAACGCAAGAGATACGAAACCGAGATGGAGCGCCTGGCGAACCAGGATTCGCTCACCGGCCTGCGCAACCGCAGCTGGCTGCTGAACCATGTGCCGACCCTGCTCGATGCGGCCCTGCGCGAGGGCGGGCTGGCGCTGCTGTTCGTCGACCTCGACGAATTCAAGCAGGTCAACGATACCCACGGCCACATCACAGGCGACGCGCTTTTGGTCGCAGCAGCGCGCCGTCTAGGCGCTCTGGTGCGGCCAGGGGATGAGATCGTCCGCTTCGGCGGCGACGAGTTCGTGGTCTTGATGCGCCCGGCGCGCGACCCCTTCCAGGTGGCCGCCGTGGCCGAGCGCATCGTCGCCGCCTTTGCCCGGCCGTTCGCGCTGGGCGAGGGCTTGCAGGCGGTCGTCGGCGCCTCGGTCGGCATCGCCATGTACCCGCGCGACGGGCAGGACGCCGGCACCCTGATCCGCCACGCCGACATCGCCATGTACGCGGCCAAGCACGAGGGCAAGGGCCAGCACCGCTTCTACGACGAAAAGCTTTCGGGCGGCATCCAGAAGCGCGCACGCCTGAAGCAGGAACTGCTCGAGGCGATCGACGGGCAGCAGTTCGTGCTGCACTACCAGCCGCGCGTCGATCCGCTGTCCGGCCGCCTGCTCAGCATGGAAGCGCTGCTGCGCTGGCGTCATCCCGAGCATGGCATGGTGGCGCCGGGCGACTTCATTCCGTTTGCCGAAGCGAGCGGCCTGATCGTGCCGATCGGCGATCTGGTCATCGAGGCGGCCTGCGCCCAGCTGGCGGCCTGGGGCCGCGCGGGCGCGCTGCTGGTGCCGGTGTCGATCAACGTCTCGGCCCGCCAGTTCGAACGTGGCGGCGTGAAAACCCGCATCGAGGACGCCCTGGCGCGCCACGGCGTGCCGGCCGCGCTGCTGGAAGTGGAAATCACCGAGTCGGCCATGATGGGCGACCGCGACGAAATCCTGGCCGAGCTGGCGGCCCTGCGCGCGCTTGGCGTCAAGCTGCACATCGACGACTTCGGCACCGGTTACTCCTCGCTGTCGCAGCTGCGCACCCTGCGCATGGACGTGCTGAAGGTCGACCGCGCCTTTACGGCGGAACTCGACGGCGGCGGCGAAGGGCGGGTGTTCTTCGAAGCCATCGTCTCGATGGCGCACGCGCTGGGCATGGCGGTGGTGGCCGAGGGTGTGGAAACGGCGGCCCAACTGCAGGTGCTGCGCGAACTCGGCTGCAACGAAGTGCAGGGCTACTTCATTTCGCGCCCGCTGGCGGCGGCCGACCTGGCGGCACGCTACCTGGCATTGCCGGAAGCGGCCTGCGCCTGAGTTGCGCGCCCCCGGTCCGCCGCGTCCGGCGCGCAGCGCCGGCTTTCCTTTTTGCCCGATATACTTCGCGTATCACCTTTTGAAAGCGCCATCATGTTCGCAGCAGTGGACCTCGGATCGAACAGTTTTCGGATGCACATCGGCGAGCCGGCCGGCGCCGAGATGCGCATCCTGCGCACCGCGCGCGACCCGGTGCGCCTGGCCGCTGGCCTGCAGCCCGACGGGCGCCTGAGCGAAGCGGCGATCGGCATCGGGCTACGCAGCCTGCGCGGCTTTGCCGCCATCCTGGCCGAGTACCGGCTCGACGCCGTGCGCGTGGTCGGCACCAACACTTTGCGCGTGGCCACCAATGCCGCGAGCGTGCTGGGGCAGTTCGAGGCGGCCATCGGCTACCCGATCGAGATCATCTCGGGTGAGGAAGAAGGCCGCCTGATCTACATGGGCGTGGCGCGCGCGCTGGGCAAGCCGCACGAGGCGCGCCTGGTGATCGACATCGGCGGCGGCTCGACCGAAGTCATCGCCGGGCATGGCGACAGCATCGTGCAGGTGGAGTCGTTCAGCATCGGCACCCAGCCCCAGGCCGGGCGCTGGTTCGGCGACGGCCGCATCACGCGCAGCGCCTTCGGCAGCGCCGTCACGGCCGCCCGCTCGCTGTTCGAGGACGCGGCGCCCAACTACCACGGTTACGCCGCCGGCCCGGCCTATGGCTCGTCGGGCACGATGCGCGCGATCGCCGACACGATTGCGAAAAGCGACATCGGCGACGGCATGCTGTCGCTGCCCAGCCTGTACGCGCTGCGCGAGCTGCTGATCGGCTTCGGCCACGTGGACGCGGTGGCGCTGCCCGGCCTGAAGCGCGAGCGGGTGGTGGCGGCGGTTGGCGGCGCGAGCGTGCTGATCGGGGCGATGGAAGAATTTGGCGTGACCCGGCTCACGGCCATCAACGCCGGCCTGCGCCTGGGCGTGCTGTCCGACCTGGAACTGCGCTCGAATCACCAGGACCGGCGCGCACTGGCGATCGGCGACTGCATGCGGCGCTTCGCCGTCGATGCGGCGCGGGCGCGGCGCGCGGCCGACATCGCGCGCCATTTCTACCTGCAGCTGGAGGCGGTGGACGCCAGCTGCCTCGATTACCTGAGCTGGAGCTGCCTGCTGCACGAGGTGGGGCTGGCGGTGTCGCACACGGGCGCGCACAAGCATGGCGCCTATATCGTCGAGCATGTGGATCTGCCGGGCTTCACCACGCGCGAGCAGCGGCTGATGGCGACCCTGGTGCTGGGGCACAAGGGTAACTTGCGCAAGGTGCGTGAGTCGGTGGCCGAGCCGGCCTTCGCGCGCATGGTGCTGGCGATGCGCCTGGCCGTGGCCTGCATGCACGCGCGCGTGGACGAGGAGCTGGACGGCGTGAAGCTGGCCATGGGTGCGCGCATCGAGCTGACGGTGGAGGCGGACTGGCTGGAGCGCCACCCGACGCTGAGCGCCTGGCTGGAACGCGAGCGCGCGGCGTGGGAAGAGCTGGGCCGCAAGTTCGTATTGCGCGAAGTCTGATCCGACCGTGTTCGTGTGTTCAGCAGGTAGGGTGGGCACTCGTGCCCACGCGGTTGCACGGTTTGATGTGTCGGTACGCATCGGTACCACACCGCGTGGGCACGAGTGCCCACCCTACGAGGAAGAGGCCCCGCGAAGAACCGTTAGCGCAGCTTGCCAATCAACTCCGGCCCCACCGCCAGCTTGATGAAGGCGGGATCGCCCTCCGGCTCGGCCTCTGCGGCGCGCAGCCACAGCACGGCGCCCTTGCGGATCTTCCACGGCTGGCGTTCGCCGGCCAGGATCAGCGCCGCCGTCTCGCCCAATTGCGGCTGGTGCCCGACCAGCAGCGCGGGAAAGCGGTGGTTCGGCCAGCCGCAGGCGGCCAGCATCGCTTCCGGCGTCGAGTCCGGCCCCAGCGCCTCATGGATCGTATAACGCCGCCCCAATCCATCGGCCGTCTGCACGCAGCGCACCGTGGGGCTAACAAAAATGCGGCAGCCTTCGGGCAGCTGGCGGTCCAGCCAGGCGCCCATGCGGGCGGCGTGGCGGATGCCTTTCGCCGTCAGCGCGCGCTGGGCATCAGGCTCGCCGGGTTCGGCTTCGGCGTGGCGCCACAGGATCAGTTCCATGCTTGTTCTCCTTATCGGGTTCGGCCGGCGCGGAGGCGCCGAGCATGTCCATCAACACCTGCTGCGCACTGCACGGCGCCTGGCCGGCGCGCGGCTTGCGGCGCCGGTAATGGCCATCGCTGCCCAGCTCCCAGGCGGTGACGTTGTCCTTCAGGTAGGGGTGCAGGCCCTCGCGCAGCACGCGTTTCTTCAGTGCCGGCGACTGCACCGGGAAGGCCACTTCGACGCGGCGCAGCAGGTTGCGGTTCATCCAGTCGGCGCTGCTGAGATACACGTCGTGCTTCAGGTTGTTGCGGAAGTAGTAGACCCGGGTGTGCTCGAGGAAGCGCCCGACGATCGAGCGCACCTTGATGTTGGCCGACAGCCCCGCCACGCCGGGCCGCAGGGCGCAGGCGCCGCGCACGACCAGGTCGATCTTCACGCCGTCGTTCGAGGCGTCGTAGAGGGCGCGGATCACGGTTTCGTCGGTCAGCGAATTCATCTTGGCGATGATGCGCGCCGGCTTGCCTTCGCGTGCGATGCCCGCCTCGTTGCGGATCGCGCGCACGATTTCCTTTTGCAGCGAGAACGGCGCCAGCCAGATGCTGGCCAATGCTTTCGGGCGCGTCAGGCTGGTGAGGTGGATGAAGACCTCGTTCACGTCCGCGGTCAGGTTTGCGTCCGAAGTGAGCAAGCCGAAGTCGGTATAGAAGCGCGCCGTGGTCGAGTTGTAGTTGCCGGTGCCGAGGTGGGCGTAGCGGCGCAGGCCGGACGGTTCGCGCCGCAGCACCAGCGCCATCTTGGCGTGGGTCTTCAGGCCGACCACACCGTACACCACTTGCGCGCCGGCGTTTTCCAGGCGCTCGGCCCAGTTGATGTTGGCTTCCTCGTCGAAGCGCGCCATCAGCTCGACGATGACCGTGACCTCCTTGCCGCGCCGCGCGGCGCCGATCAGGGCTTCCATCAGGTCGGAGTTCATGCCGGCGCGGTAGATGGTCTGCTTGATCGCCACCACTGCCGGGTCGCTGGCGGCGGCCTGGATGAAGTCGATCACCGGCTGGAAGGACTGGAAGGGGTGGTGCAGCAGCAGGTCCTGGCGCGCCAGCGAGGCGAAGATGTCGTGGTTGGCCAGGCGGGTCGGATAGCTGGCGGCGAAGTGCGGGAATTTCAGTTCCGGGCGGCCGTCGTTGTTGGCGATTTCCTGCAGGCGGCTCATGTTCACCGGGCCGTCGACCTGGAACAGGCGCGTACGGTCGATGCAGAACTGTTCCAGTAAAAAGTCGGACAGGTGGGCAGGGCAGTTGCGGCCCACTTCGAGGCGCACCGCAAAGCCGTACTGGCGGCTGTGCAGTTCGCTCTGCAGGGCCTGGCGCAGGTTCTTCACTTCTTCCTCGTCTACCCACAGATCGCTGTTGCGCGTGACGCGGAACTGCGAGCAGGCCACCACTTCGCGGCCGGTGAACAAGTCCGGCAGGTGGGCCTGGATCACCGAGGACAGCAGGCAGTAGGAGGCGCCCGGCACGTCGGACAGCTCGTCGGGCAGGCGGATCACGCGCGGCAGCACGCGCGGCGCCTTCATGATGGCGATGCCGGTGCCGCGCCCGAAGGCGTCTTTCCCGGACAGCTCGACGATGAAGTTCAGGCTCTTGTTGATCACGCGCGGGAAGGGGTGGGCCGGGTCCAGGCCGACGGGCGTGAGCAGGGGCCGCACCTCGCGGTCGAAATACCCCTTGACCCAGGCGCGCTGGGCGGCGTTGCGGTCGCTGCGGCGCAGCAGGCGGATGCCTTGCCCGGCCAGGTTCGGCAAGATGGTGTCGTTCAGCAGCGCGTACTGGCGCGCGATCAGGCGCCGGCATTCGTCGCTGGCGCGGCCGAGGGTCACGTCCAGGTTGTCGGCCACGCCGTCCGGGCCGCCCTCGAGCTGCTGGGTCGCCAGCAAACTGGCCACGCGCACTTCGAAGAATTCGTCGAGGTTGCTGCTGACGATGCACAGGAAGCGCAGGCGTTCCAGCAGCGGCACGCGCTCGTCCTCGGCTTGCGCCAGCACGCGCCGGTTGAATTCGAGCAGCGAGAGTTCGCGGTTCAGGAATGGGTCGCCATCCGCGAGCGCGGGCTGGGTCGGCGAAGCATCGGAATGCACCTTCTTGTCCATGTGTGGGCACGCAGTAATTCGATACTGCCAGTATAGTTGTCGAATATGACAGGAGGATTACCCGATCTGGTATCCTCGTGCTCGCACATCCTGCACGCCACCATCGACAAGGAGATCGTCTTGAAAGCCATCGCCGCACTCGTCTTCTCCGCCGCTGCCGTCGCAGCGCCGGTCCTGCATGCGCAGGACGCCCCGCAGATCGCCCCCGCTACCGAAGCAGCCACCCGCTGGCTCGCCGTCATGGACGCCGGCAAGGCCGCCGACGCCTGGGACGCCGGCGCGCCCGTGATGCAGTCCGCTATCACGCGCGACATGTGGACCAAGGTCGGCACCGAGGCCCGCGCTCCGCTCGGCGCCGTCAAGTCGCGCAAGCAGGCCTCGGCCAACTTCACCAAGACCCTGCCGGGCGTGCCGGAAGGCGAATACGTCGTCCTCCAGTACACCACCGACTTCGCCAACCGCGCCGGCGTCACCGAGACCGTGGTCCCGATGCGCCTGCCGGACGGCAGCTGGAAGGTGACGACTTACTTGATCCGCTGATCAGTTCTTTGCAACCAGCTTCCAGAGCTGGGTCGGCAGCGCCGCCGGCGCCTCCGGCTTGAAGAAGGCGGAGTCCTGGATGTGCGAGGTCGTCACATAGACCGTGCCGTCCGGGCCCTGGCTGAAGGTGTCCGGCCAGCGCAGGCGCTGGTCCTGTACCAGCGTGCGGATGGGCGCGCCCGGGCCTTCGTCGAGGTCGCGGGCACGGATGGCATCGTGCTCCACGGAGGTCAGCAGCATCACGTTCGTGCCCTTCGGGATCAAGAGGCCGTCGGCCACCTCGTTCAGGCCGTATTCCTCGACGCTGCCCGATACATCCTCGCCCTTCATGCCTGCCGTGTGCAGCACCTCGGTGGCGATGCGATACAGGGTGTCTCCCTTGATCGCCTGCCAGTACAGGTAGGCGCCGTCGCCGGACAGCTCGATGCCGTCGGCCGAGAACTCGACGCCGCGCCCGTCGGGGCGGCGCAGCACCTCGCCGTCGGCCTTCACGTTCAAGCCCTTCTTCATCTGCGTGGAATCGTCGCCGTCGAGCAGGCGTACCGGCTTGCCGCTCGCCAGGTCGACCACGATGATGGCGCCGACCACGCCGGAGTCGGTGATGTAGGCGTATTTGCCATCAAGCGAGAAGCGCACGTCGTTCAGGTAGGAGCCTTGCGGCGCGATGTCTTCGTCGAAGGCGATTGTGCGGGTGGCGCGGTTAGTGGCCAAATCGATTTGCACCAGCTTGGCGCCGCCGGCCACCATGTGGCTCTGCGCCGGCGCGGCCGGGTCGAGCACCCACAGGCTGCCGCGGCCATCGGCGACGATGCTTTGCACGCAGACCCAGTGGTCCTCGGGCGCGATGTCGTCCTTCTTGGCGTTGCGCCAGGCGTTCCATTCCTCGTCGGGATAGGGCTTGATGCTACCGTCGCCGAGCACTTCGGCTACCGAGACCTCGGTGTCCTCGGTCCAGCGCGGGAAGTTCACGAAGATGCGATTGTCCTCGGATACCGAGATGCCGGTCACCTGGTGGTCGAAGGCGGCCACTTGTTCGATGCTGAAGGTGTCTTGCTTGAAGTTCGGGTGGTCGGTCATGCGTTTCCTTTCGCGTTGTGGGTCAAGCCGCCTTGCGCTGGGCGCGGGCCGGCGGCGTCGGTTTTTCCTGTTCGTGTTTCAGGCGTTGCTGCAGCATGGCCAGCACCGCCGCTTCCTCGGGCTGCAAGGCATGCAGGTCTTCGCTCAGGTGCTGCTCGGTGCGCGCGCGCATGGCGTCGAGCACCGAGCCTTCCAGGTAGGCGTCGAGCACGGCCGGGTGCACGTAGCACTTGCGGCAGATCGAGGGCGTGTTGCCCAGCTTTTCGGCCACCGATTCGATGGCGCGCACGATGTTCTTCTTGGCCTGGGTCTCGGAATCGAACTTCTCGAATTCCTGCAGGGCCAGCGCCGCCAGCACCGTCCCCGACCAGGTGCGGAAATCCTTGGCCGTGTAGTCTTCGCCGGTGATCGTGCGCAGGTACTCGTTCACGTCCGAGGAATCGATGCTGTGGGTCTCGCCTTCCTCGTCGAGGTACTGGAACAATTCCTGGCCGGGCAAATCGCGCGTGCTGCGGATGATGCGCGCCAGGCGCCGGTCGTGCACCTGCACCTTGTGGTACACGCCGCTCTTGCCCCGGAACTTGAACTCGACATCGCTGCCGTCGACCTTCACGTGGCGGTTGCGCAGCGTGGTCAGGCCGAAGGATTTGTTGGTGCGCGCGTATTCCTCGTTCCCGACGCGCATCATGGTCGCTTCCAGCAGGTAGACGATGGTGGCCAGCATCTTCTCGCGTGGCAGGCCTGGCTGCTTGAGCGCCTTGTCGACTTCGGCGCGGATGGTGGGCAGGGACTTGCCGAAGTTGATCATGCGCTCGTACTTGACCTCGTCGCGCACGTTGCGCCATTTCGGGTGGTAGCGATATTGCTTGCGCCCGCGCGCGTCGCGGCCGGTGGCTTGCAGGTGGCCGTTGGCTTGCGGGCAAATCCAGACATCGGTCCAGGCCGGGGGGATGACCAGCGACTTGATGCGTTTCAGGGTGGTGTCGTCGTCGACCGGCTCGCCCTTGGCGTCGAGGTAGCGGACGCTGTCGCCATCCTTCTCGCGGCGGATGCCGGGCTTGCTGTCGCTCACGTAGCGCAGGCCGGCGGCCTTGGCGGCGGCGGGTGGGTCGGCGAGGGGAAGGGAAGTGTCTGCGGCTGGGTCTGCGCTCATCGTGGGGTCCGGTCGGGAGTGGTGCTTACCGGGCGATGTTACGCGTTTGGGTGGGGCGTACTGTACGGGGCTTAACGCAGCATCTGTTTGATGGAGAAGAAGACGCGCGCGGCACAGACATTGTAGTGCGCTGATCGTAGATCATAGATTGTGTTTTATCCGGTATAAATCTACATTTATAGGAATTCCTATATAGTAATGCCTATCATAAAAATACTTTTATGCGATGTAGCGCGCTATCTATGAGAGAGTAGAATGCCTAAAAAGCTGCTTGACAGTGAGGAATTGCCCACCTTGGTAGGTGAACGCCTAAGCATGTGGGGCCGCTGTATCCAGACCCAAAGGTTGCGTCAGCGCATCAAGACGGCAGACCTGTGCGAACGGATGGGAATTTCGCAGGCAACCCTGCGTCGTCTCGAGCGCGGCGATCCAGGGGCCGGTATCGGCATTTACCTGACCGCATTGTTGATACTTGGCGTCATCGACATGGCAGCACCTGCCCTCGACCCGATGTTCTGGCTCGACACGGGAAGCAGGCGCGTACGCAACCGCCAAGAGGAGGGAAAGACAAATGTTGATTACTTCTAAACCTTTGTTTGTTTATCTTCAGCGTCCCGATACCGGGGAGTGGGTCACAGTCGGGCGCTATCAGGCCGGCGCCGCAGGCGACGGCTATTTCAGGTATGCGCCGAGCTACGCCGATGCCGGTTTGAGCTGGGCGGTCGATCCGGTGAACCTGCCTTTCCAGCCGGATGTCGAGGCCGCCGCACCGCGCTACAACGGCCTGCACGACTTCCTGCGCGATGCCTGCCCGGATGGATGGGGGCAAGCACTGCTGCGCCGGGAGCATAACCTGCCACAACATACTCCGCTGGTGCGTTACCTGGTGTTGGCAAGTAACGCCGACCGCTGGGGAGCCATTGCCGTTGGCACGCGTCCCAAGCCTTCGGTGGCGGCGCTGGCCACGCCCAAGCTGCCGCAGTTGTACAAGGTGATCGAAGAGTTGGCTGCCCTGCAGGCGCAACAGCCGCCCATCCACGTGCAACTCAGGCGGCGCCTGATGGAAACCGCCAGCGTCGGCGGCGCCCGTCCCAAGGCGACGCTACAGGACGAGAACGGCGATTACTGGCTGCTCAAGCCTGGCCTGGCCAGTGACATTGCCGACATTCCCAGTCTCGAACACTTCGCCCAGCACTGGGGCGCCTTGAGCGGCCTGCGGTTTGCACCGACGGTCCTGCATCCGGCGCAGGCTGGCCGCAGCGCGGTGCGCGTGCTGCGCTTCGACCGCCAGCGCGAGCGGCGCGCAATGTGCGTCAGCGCCGCCAGCCTGTTGCAGACCGAATATCCAGGCAACTTATCAAACGACCGCTGGAGTTATCCGCGCCTGGCCGAGGAGCTGCGCCGGATCGGTGCGCCCTCGCAGGACCGGCGCGAGCTGTTCGGGCGCATGGTGTTCAATGCCGTATGCGGCAACGACGACGACCATCCGCGCAACCATGCCATCGTGTTCGATGCGGATGCGGATGCGGATGCCGGCCGCTGGCGCCTGGCGCCGGCATTCGATGTGGTACCGAATCCGGCCGACACGCCGCCTTACCTGGCGATGCAGTTGTCCAGCGGCCGCTTCGACATCGCACGCGACGCCGTGCTGGCCGATGCGCACCGCTTCGGCTTCGACAACCGGGAGCAGGCGGCTACGTGGCTGGATGGCCTGCTCGCGCGGATCGCCGGGAGTTTCGACGAAGCCGCGTCCGCACTGGACGATGCCTGGCGCGGGGCGATGGCGCAGCGCCTTCAGCAAAACCTTTCCATCTTGCGCGGCAGCCGGGTATAGCGTTCTACCCGAGCCGCACAAGGTGCACTTGGCGTCTGGTCGACGCCACTCCAACGCATGAGCCCGTGTCTGGATGGCAGACCTGACCCCCGTTGTTCCAGGCTGTTGGATCAGCGGTAGCGGGCTTCGACCAGGTCGATTTCGCGCAGCAGCTTGCGCGCGATATCGTCCGATACGTTGCGCTGGTGTGTGAGCGCCAGGATCGCCTCGCGCTCGGCTTGCAGCGCGGCCAGGCGGTATTCGCGCTCGGCCTGTTCCGCCAGCCGGATGCGCGACGGTTCGTGCGGGCCCAGGCCGGTACCCAGGCGATGTTCGTAGATGCCGCGCACGTGATCGAGCGCGCTGGCATGCACGTCGGCGTGCTCGCTGTCGCCCAGGTGGCTGTGGCCCGCGCGTTCGATGGCGCCGATCGCGGCCACCGCGGCGTTGTGGCGCGCCAGGTCTTCCTGGGCTTCCTCGGTGGATTCCTCGGGCACCTCGAGCCCGCGCAGCACGCGCGGCAGGCCGATGCTGGCCACCACCAGCGAAACGATGATCACCGCGCTGGCAAAGAAGATCGCCAGGTCGCGCCCCGGGAAGGCGGCGCCGCTCGGCAGGGCCAGCGGCAGGGTCAGCACGCCGGCCATGGTGATCGCGCCGCGCACGCCGGCCAGCGAAGTCGCCAGCACCAGGCGGAAGTTCGGCTTGTACACCTGCTGGCCCTGGCGCCGCGCGTTCAGCAGGGTCAGGCGCAAGGACACCCACACCCACACCAGGCGCAGCACGATCAGCGCCAGGCTGATGAGGAGGGCGATGCCGAACAGCTTCCAGGAAGTGAGCGAGGCATCGGGGCCGGCCTGGCGCAGGGCGCGCTCGATGATCTCGGGCAGCTGCTCGCCCAGCAGCACGAACATGCCGCCGTTCAGGGCGAACTGCACCGTGTCCCAGACCACGGCGCGGCGGATGCGGGTGGTGGCGAGCGCGCGGCCCGACAATTCCACGAAGCTCATCGTCACGCCGGCGGCCACCGCGGCCAGGATGCCGGAGGCGTGGATGTGCTCGGCCACCAGGTAGGCGCCGAAGGGCAGCAGCAAATTGACCAGGATCGGCGAGCCGGGTTCCTCGCCGAAGCGCTGGCCGATCACGCGCTGCACGAACGAGACGGCGATGGTGATCGCCACGCCGCAGGCGATCCCGGCCAGCGCCACCCACAGGAAGGTGAGCGAGGCATTCGCCAGCGAAAAGGCGCCGGTCATGGCGGCGGCCACGGCGAAGCGGAAGCAGACCAGGCCGCTGGCGTCGTTGAGCAGGGACTCGCCTTCCAGGATGTGCATCAGGCGGTGCGGCACGTGGATGCGCGAGGTGATGGCGGAAACGGCCACCGGGTCGGTCGGCGCCACGATGGCGGCCAGGGCAAAGGCCACCGGCAGCGGCATCGAGGGCACCAGCCAGTGGATCAGGAAGCCGGCGCCGAGCACCGTGAAGATCACCAGGCCCAGGGCCAGCTCGAGGATCGTGCCCTTGTCGCGGAACAGGCCTATTTTAGGGATGCGCCAGCCGTCCAGGAACAGCAGCGGCGGCAGGAACAGCAGGAAGAACATCTCGGGGTCGAGCGTCACGCCGTGGCCGAACACGCCGGAAATCACCGCACCCAGGCCGATCTGCACCAGCGGCAGCGGCACTCCGAACGGCAGCACGCGCACCAGGTAGCCGCTACCGATTACCGCCAGCAGCATCGCCAGCACCACACTTACCGATTCCATCCACCCTCCTTGTCATCGAGGCCAGATGATACGTTCATTTGCGTTTCAGAGCTTTCCCGAGCATCGCGCGCAGGTCGTTCAGGAAGGGCTGCGGGTCGCGCAGCTCGAACACATAGTAGCGGCTCGACGGCCGCACGAAGTCGAGGCAGTAGCCGGCCAGCGCGGGCAGGCGCGGGAAGCGGACCGTCTTGTCCTTGATCTTGTGCTGGCCGAACAGGATGCGCAGCAGGCGCTTCGTCTCGGGCACCATGAAGCGGCAGCGCAGGCCGCTGCGGTAGGGCGTGTTCGTCACCTGTTCGCCGAGGCCGAACAGGCGATAGCTCAGCCAGGGGAAGCTGGCACCGGCGTGGCAGGCCAGCGGCAGACTGCCCCAGAAGCGGCCGTTGATTTCCATGAGCGCTGCTTCGCCGGTGGCCGGGTCATAGCGGTACTCGACCATGGCGATGCCTTCCCAGGCCAGTTCGCGCAGCAGGGCGATCGATTTCTCCATCAGGGCGGCATGCTGCTCGCGCGCCACCGATTCGCACTGGCTGGAAAAGCCGCCTTCGGGCGGCCACTCGTGCAGGCGGCGATGCTGGAAGGTGTAGTGGGCCTGGCCGTCCTTCATCAGCACGAACTGGCCCAGGCCATAGCCGGCAACGTATTCCTGGACCAGCGGCCAGATGCCGGCCGGCGCGAAGCGCGCCATGTAGGCGCGCAGCTGCTCGGGCGTGTCGCAGTAATGGGTCTTGGCCACCGCCAAGCCGTGCGGGCGCAGCCTGGCGCCGACGCCATGCGGATTGGCCCACTTCAGCACCACCGGGAAGCGCAGCACGCCGCACATGGCCTCGACGTCGGCCATGCTCGCCGCCTGTGCGCTGCGCGGGGTGCGCACGCCCACGCGTTCCGCGGCTTCGTAGGTACGGTCCTTGTTCAAGACGCTGTCCAGGCGCGCCTGGTCGGCGAACATGAGGATGAAGCGGCCAAGGCGCGCGCGGTGCCGGTTCAACATGGCGATGTCGCCTTCGGAAATCGCGAACAGGCAGGCGCTGCCGAGTTCTTCGCCGAGCCGCAGCAGCTGCGCCACCTGCGCCTCTTCGCCGGCTTCGCGCACCAGGCCGCGGCGCAGCCAGCGCGAGTGCAGGCCCAGGCCCTCGTGGTTGCGCGCCACGCCGACCACCGGCACGCCGTGGCGGCCGAGGTCGCGCACGATGGCCAGACCGATCGGGGTGTCGATGCCGAAGACGACGGCGGGCAGGGTGGCGGCTGTGGCGGTAGGGGGGGGCGGGGCGCGGTCCATCAGGCGGTCAGGGTGCGGTTGGGCAGGGTGCCTGCGGCGGGCGTATCGAGGCGCGCGTTCGGCAGGTCGGCGGCCAGGTTGGCAACCGCTTCGCGCACGCGCACGAAGCAGGTGTCGAAGTAATCGTCGCCGAGTTTATACGGGTCGTGCAGGTGCGGCATGGGCGGCTTGCACCACATGCCGAGCAGGGCCACCTGGACGTCGTCGCGCGGGCCGAGGCGGCGCCGCACTTCGTGGGCCTGGCGTACTTCCATCACCAGGAACAGGTCGCCCGGCAGGGTCTTGAAGTCGGGCCAGGAGGTTGCGCGGTGGGCCGTCATGTCGACGCCGGCGCGTTCCGAGGCCGACAAGGCCTGCTTCGGCGAACGCCCGCCGGTGCTGGTCGAGAGGCCGACCGAGGCCACGTTCAGGCCATGGCGCACCGCCTCCATATGGGCGAAGGCGCTGCGGCAGATATTGCCGTGGCAGACGAAGACCGCGCGCCGCACCTGCTGCGGCTCGCGCAGGGAGAAGGCGCGCAGGCGGCCGCCGGCGTGTTCCAGGTGGGCGAGGAGGGCGCGGATCAAGCCGCGCCAGGTGCCGAAACGGCGGTCGATCGATTTTTTCATGCGGGTCGGGTATAGGGGCCGTGGCGGCGCGAGAGCACCCAGCGGCCGTATTTGTGATAAGCCACCTGGGCCGCCATGCGCGGCACGGTGTGGCGCAGCGCGCCCTTCAGGAGGATGTTGCGCGCGGCCGGTTCCGGCGCCTGCAGCGCATTCGCCGCCGCCGCCAGGCCGCAGCCGTCGAAGCGCTCGCGGTTATCGTGCAGGAATCGGCACAGCTGCACCAGGCGGCGCTGGGTCTGGTTGTTGGTGCGGGTCTGGCTGAAGGCCAGGTCGCGGTTCTGCACGTATTCGAAGGGATGGGTCAGGATCACCACCAGCGGGATGCCGGCGGCGCGCGCCTGTTCCAGCAGGCGCCGGGTCTCGGCGAAGCTGGAACCGGCGATCGTCAGCGATTTGATGTGCTGCTTGCCGGCCAGCGCCCAGTCGGCGAAGGTCAGCACCGGGAATTCGCGCACGCCGTGGCGCTCGTGCTGGCCGCTGTATAAACGGTACTTGGCGTCGCCGCAGTCGAAGATCGCCACCGCCACGTTCGACGCGTACGGGATGCCGGCCTTGGCCAGCGCCTGGTACAGGCCGTCGTCGTGGTGCATGTTACCGCTGCGGAAAACCTGCGGGCGCGGCAAGCCCCAGTCGGCGAAGGTGTCGATGCCTTGCTGGATCAGCGCGGCCGAGTCGTCCGGGTCGCGGCTGTGGTAGTTGTCCTTCGGGCGGCCGCGGCTGGCGACCTCGCGCCAGTCCTCGCGCTGGAACATGGTCCAGCAGGGGTGGGAATGCAGCTGCACCTCGTGGCCGGCGTCGTGGATCTGGCGGGCGATGGCGCGCATCGGGTCGTGCTTGAAGTAATGGCGCTGCAGGGTCTCGACGAAAAACGTGGCTTGCACCCCGTAGCGCCCGAAGGTGTCGAGCATGAAGCCCAGCCCCTGCGACTGGCCGCCGACTTCGCACCACACCAGCGGTTCGGCAACGGGCGTGCGGGCGGCGTTGGAAAACGCGCCACCGATGCTGAATTCGGTATCGATGGTGATGCAGACACGTGTGCGCATGATAGTCAAAATGGCAAAAAATATTGCGGATGTTAGCACGGCAGGTCATTTCCAGCCGTCAGCAAGCGTGCGCGCTGCCCCTGTTATCCCTGGCCTGGATGCGCCAGCGCCGCGGCCGCGCCGGCGCCCGCCGTGGCGGCCGGCGCCCTGCCTTGCGCAGCCTTGCGGCGGCGCCGCGCCAGCACGATCCAGCCCAGCCATGCCAGGGCGGCCACGGCGCTCGCCAGCCGCCCGGCGGCCTCCGCCGGCAGCCCGTCCCAGGCGAGCGCCACTGTGTGACGTCCGGGTGACAACCGGGCCAGCGCCAGGCCGGTGGCCGGATCGGCCGCCAGCGGCCGGCGCTCGCCGTCCACCGTCATGGCCCAGGCCGGGTAGGCCAGCAGCGGGAGGCGCACGGCCACCGGCTGCGGGGTGTCGATGACAAAGGCCAGCGCATGCGTCTGGCGCGGGGCCGTGCTGCAGGCGATGCCCAGGCGCGCGCATTCGCCGGCCAGCTTGCCGTTCTCGAGGTAGGCCTTCCACTGCGGCCCGCGCACCGCCGGGATGTATTCCGGCTGGCCGAAGCGGCCCTGCATGAAGCTGGCCGGCGCCGGGATCGGTTTGCCGCCGCGCACGATGCCGAGCTGGAGCTGCAGGGTCATGGCGCACTGGGCCGCCATCAGGACCACGGCCAAGGCACGCCACGGCAGGCTCCAGCGGCGCCAGGCGCCTTCGGCCAGTTCGATGACGAGGGCGATGTTGGCCAGCAGCAGGGCCAGGAACATGAAACGGTAAGGGAACTGGATCTTGCGCATCGGTTCCAGCAGCGCGTATAGCGGGTAGGCCAGTTCGCTCGCCAGCAGCATCGCCGCCAGCGCCACGATGGCGAGCCTGCGCGCCTGGGCCGCGCCCTGGCCGGCGCCGGCGCGCAGCGATGCGCGGCACGAGAGCAGCACGAACACGCACAGCGCCAGGGCCAGCAGCGACAGCGGCAGCTGGATCGCGAACCAGCGCAAGCCGTGCTGCGCGATCGAGAAGGTAGGCAGGGCAAAGGCGCGGCGCCAGTCGAAATTGGCGCCGCCGGTCCAGCCGTCGGGATTGATCAGGTGCAGCTGGGTCACGGCCGGCCACACGAAGAAGGCGGCCAGGCCCAGGCCCAGCAGCACGCCGGCGCTCCATTCCAGATGGGCGGCCAGGGTGCGCCGGCTCGGCCAGGCCAGGGCCAGGCGCGCCAGGCCGGTACAGGCCAGCAGCATCAGGGCGCTCAGCAAATGGCTGAGGCAGACCAGGGCCAGCAGCAGGGCCAGCTGCGGCGCGCGCGGACGTGCGCGCGTGCTTTCGGCCGCGAACAGCACGCAGAAGGGCAGGGCCAGGGTCCAGGGATAGGCCGCCATCTGCACCGCCAGGAACAGCAGCACCGGGCAGGCCATCACGTACAGGGTGCCAAGCAGCGCCACGCCGGGGCGGTAGGCTGCCAGGAAGCGCTGGCGGACGACGACGCCGAGCAGCACCGAGGGGACCAGCGCCGCGCCCACCAGCGCCGCTTCGCTGCGCAGCCCGAGCAGGCCAAGGGCGCTGGTCAGGTAATAGAACAGCGGCTGGTAATAAAAGAAGGTGGGGTCGCCCAGGCCTTCGACCGAGGCAAAGGCCCAGCGCGGCAGCAGCCAGCCTTCGCGCACGGCGGCCAGGAACTGCTCGGCCCAGCGCAGGTGGACCAGCATGTCGACCTGGTAGGGCAGGCGCAGCGTCGCCAGGGCGTACAGCCAGAGCAGCAGCGCGAAGCCGCAGATGGCCAGCAGGCCGCTCCAGGAGGCCCGGCGGGCGATGCTCATGGCGCCACCTCGGGCACGGCCGCGTCGCGGGCTTCGGGGCTTGCCTGCCGCGCCTTGTCTTCCATGTCCGAGGCCAGCAGGCGGTTCACCAGGTACAGCGGGCGCTGCTTGACCTCGTTGAAGATGCGGCCCACGTATTCGCCCAGCAGGCCCACCGAGATCAGCTGCACGCCGCCGAGGAACAGGATCACCGCCATCAGTGACGGGTAGCCGCGCACCGGGTCGCCGAAGACCAGCGCCTTCCAGATCACGATACCGGCGAACAGCAAGGCCACCGTCGCGACCGAGAGGCCGAGGTAGGTCGCCACCTTCAGCGGCGCCACCGTGAACGAGGTGATGCCCTCGAGCGCGAAGTTCCACAGCTTCCAGTAGCTCCAGGTGGTGGTGCCGGCCACGCGCGCCTCGCGCCGGTAGTGCAGCGGGCGCGACGGAAAACCGACCCAGGCGAACAGGCCCTTCATGAAACGGTGCTCTTCGCGCAGCTTGCCCACGGCCGCGACGGCGCGGCGCGTCATCAGGCGGAAGTCGCCGGTATCGGTCGGGATCTGGACCCGGCTCACGGACTTGATGAAGCGGTAGAAGTACTTGGCGGTGAGCTGCTTGAACCAGGTTTCGCCGTCGCGCTTGGTGCGCACGCCGTAGACCACGTCGTAGCCGTCGCGCCAGCCTTCGAGCATGGCCGGGATCAGTTCGGGCGGGTCCTGCAAATCGGCGTCGAGGATCACGACCACTTCGCCATGGGTATGGTCGAGGCCGGCGCTGAGGGCGATCTCTTTACCAAAGTTGCGCGACAGATCGACCACGGTGACATGCGGATCGCGTTCGCGCAGCGCGTGCATCAGGGCCAGGGTGTGGTCGCGGCTGCCGTCGTTGACGAGCACGATCTCGTAGTCGCAGCCGAGCGCCACCAGCACCTCGCTTACGCGGCGGTGGAACTCGGCCAGCACTTCCTGCTCGTTATAAGCGGGCGCCACCACCGAGATGCTGGGCATGCTGCCGGCTGGGCGCGGCGACAGGGCCGGGTGCGGGCCGGCGTTCGAACCGGGCTGGGCGAGGACGCTCATTTGTGGCTTGGAAATATCCATTTTTTACTCATTAGATAATTGAGAACCAGGACCAGCAGCGTCGCGCAGACTTGCGCCGCCAGGAAATGCAGGCCGAGATGCGCGAGGCCGCCGACGATCAGGCCGTTCAGCAGGGCGCCGAAGGCGGCCATGGCGGCAAAGCGCGGCAGGGCCTCGGCATGGCGCCGTTCGCTGCGGAAGATGAAATTACGGTTCAGCCAATAGTTGACGATGGCGCCGACCAGGGCGCCGCAGGCCGCGGCCGGGCCGGGCGCGATGCCGGCGCCGGCGCTCAGGGCCAGCAAGACCAGGTAATGGCAGGCCGTACCCACGGCGCCGGCGGCAGCAAAGCGCAGGAACTGGCTGTTCAGTTGGCGCAGCAGGGGGGAGGAGGGCGGGCGCGTGCGCTTGTCGATCATGGAACCTGGCCCGGCTGTGCGGGAAAGCAAAGTCAAGTGTAAAGACGCATGCTAGCACCCGTCATGGATAATGTTTATGTTTTTAACTACTTGTTGTTCAAATTATACAATGAACGATAGGAAATTGATTTCAATAAATCTATGGTGTGTGGCGGTCTGGAGGATGGGTTCCGTGCCGAGGCGGCCAACGATGCGTCAAAGAAATTAACGCGCCGCGGCTCGGGCAAACGGTAGCCCGGCGCAGCGTCCGCCGGCCGGGTTCGTCGCGCGCCGAAGACAATCAGCGCGGGTGCTGCTGCGCCGCGATATCGGCCAGCCGGTCCGACAATTCGACCGTGTTGACCGGCTTGACCATGTAATGGTCGAAGCCGGCCGCCATCGCCGCTTCGCGGTCTTGCTGGCGGCCGTAGCCGGTCATGGCGATCAGGGTGGCGCCGGTCGATTGCGGCATGCGCCGCAGGCGCCGCGCCAGCTCGTTGCCGTCGAAGTCGGGCAGGCCGATGTCGAGCAGGCAAACGTCGGGCTCGAAGACGCGCGCCACGTCCACGGCGTCGGCGCCGCAGTAGGCCACCTCCACCGTGTGGCCGGCCGCGCCCAGGAACAGCTGCAGGGTGTGGGCGGCGTCCAGGTTGTCGTCGACCAGCAGCACCTTCAGCGGTGTGGCGGCGGTGGCCTGGCCGCGGCTCTGGGCGATGGTCAGCGGCAGTTCCTGGGTGTGGCGCGGCAGGCGTACCGTGAAGGTGCTGCCCTTGCCCAGGCCGGCGCTCTCGGCGCGCACGCTGCCGCCGTGCAGCTCAACCAGGCTCTTCGCCAGCGCCAGGCCCAGGCCCAGGCCACCCTGGGAACGGTCCGGCGTGCGCTCGGCCTGGCTGAACAGATCGAACACGCGCGCCACCAGCTGCGGCTCCATGCCGATGCCGTCGTCGGTCACGCTCAGCACATACTCGCCGTCGTCCTGCACCAGGCGCAGCGCGATGCGCCCGCCCTCGGGCGTGTACTTGTTGGCGTTGTTCAGCAGGTTGGCCACCACCTGCACCAGGCGCTTGTGGTCGCCCTTCACGGTGGCGGCGTCGAGCGGCAGGTCGAGCACCACGGTGTGACGGCGGGTGGAGATCAGGGGCCGGATCTGCTCGGCTGCATCGTCGACCACCTTGCGCAGGTCCAGCACCTGGGTCGACAGCGACACCAGGCCGCGCGTCACGCGCGACACGTCGAGCAAGTCGTCGACCAGGCCGGTCATGTGCTCGACCTGGCGCGCGATGATGGCGCAGGTCTGCGTGATCTGGGCGTTATCCGAATGCAGCAGCTTGAGCAGGTGCGCGCCGGTGCTGATCGGCGCCAGCGGGTTGCGCAGCTCGTGGGCCAGCATCGCCAGGAACTCGTCCTTGCGCTGGTCGGCGGCGCGCAATTCGCGCTCGGCCAGGCCACGCGCCGCTTCCTTCTTCTGCAGGATGGCGGCCATGCCGTCCAGGGCCTCGGCCAATTGGCCGATTTCCTCGCGCTCGTAGGCGATGCCCGAGCGCGCATCGAGGTCGCCGCCGGCGATGCGGGTGGCGGTGTCCTTCAGCTTGCGCACGCGCTGTACGATCAGCACGTCGCCGGCCAGCCAGGCGGCCAGCAAGGCCAGCATGGTGGTGGCGGCCAGGCCGACCAGCGACATCAATTGGGCGCGGCGGGCGCCGGCGGTGACGGTGTCGGTCGGGATGCCGATCGTCACCGTGTAGTCGGACAGGGTCGGGGCGCCGACGCGGGCAAAGGTGTGCAGGCGCTCGACGCCGTCGTCGTCCTGGATCACCAGGGCGCGGCGGCCGGCGCTGTGCATCGCTTCGCGCAGGTGGGCCGGCACGCGGGTGCCGAACCAGCGCTCGGGGTCGGGACGGCGCGAGATGATGGTGCCGTTGGCGTCGGCCGTCACCAGCACCGAGCCGGGCGGCAGGTTGATGTCGTTGACGAACGTGTCGAGGCCGGCCAGGTCCATGGCCGCGAACACCACCGCCGCCACGTTGCCGCTGCGGTCGATCACCGGGTAGGTGAGGTTGATGGTGTGGCGCCGGATCACGCGGCCGAACACGTAGTCGCCGGCGATGAATCGGCGCTCGGCCACGGCGCGCTTGAAGTGGCTGCGGTCGCCCAGGTTCACCGGGTGCAGCATCGGCACCGCGCTGCAGCTGACTTCACCGTTCAGCTGGATCAGGCCGAAGTTCACGTAACCCTCGTTGCGGTCGAGGACATCGGCCAGCAGGGCGTTGCAGCCGGGCGTGGGGCCGAGCAGGTCGGGCACGCTGGCCAGGTCGACCAGGATCTGGCGCGCGCGCTCGACCGACTGGGCCTCGTTGGCGGCGGCCAGGTTGGTCAGGCGGCGCAGGTTTTCCTCGGAAGCCTCGACCGCCTGCTCGCGCTCGCGCATGCCGCCGACGACCGTCATGATCGCCAGCGGCAGGATCGCCAGCGCGACCAGCAGCATCAGCCGGCTGCGCAGGCTGTTCAGGCGTAGGGAGAGGGCGGGCCGGTTCATCGCTGCGCGGCCTGGCGGTTGCCGAAGGCGACGATGCGGCGCACGCCGTCCATCAGCGTGGCGGTGTCGTCGGCGATGTAGCCGAGGCGGACGAAGCCCGGCGCGCCGAGGGCGTCGCCCGGCATGATGGCCACGCCTTCCTGCGCCAGCAACGCTTCGGCGAAGCCGATCGTGTCGTGGGTGAGGGCGCGCACGTCGCCCCACAGGTAGGGGCCGGAGTCCGGGCTGTGCATTGTAATCCAGGGCAGGCCGCGGAACTGGCGCACCACCATGTCGCGCCGCTCGCGGTAATCCTCGAGCATGTGGCGCTGGCGGCCGGCGTCGAAGGCGGCGACGGTGGCCACCTGCGACAGGTGCGAGGCGGCGGCCGTGATCGGGCCTTGCAGGGTTTGCATGGCCGCCACCAGCGGCGCCGGCGCCAGCGCGAAGCCGACGCGCCAGCCCATCATGGCGTAGTTCTGCGAGGCCGAGAAGATCGTCACCACGCCCAGCGCGCGCCAGTCGCACAGGGCGGCGAAGCTGGTGTGGGCCGGGCCGAAGGACAGGTGCTCGTAGCTTTCGTCGACGATCACCTGGGCGCCGGTGGACTGGGCCCAGTCGCGGATCGCCTCGAGTTCGGCGCGGGTGTACACCTTGCCGGTCGGGTTGTGCGGATTGTTGATGATGACGATGCGCACCGGCGCGCAGGCGGCGAGGAAGGCCGGCGTGACTTCATCGGGCAGCTCGGCCAGCACCGGGCGCAAGCCGAGCAGCTGGCAGGTGGCGACATACGCCGGCCAGTGCGGCTTGAAGACCAGCACGCTGTCGCCCGGGTCGCTCATCGCGTACAGGGCCTGGTACAAGGCCTGCTTGGCGCCGTTGGTGACGATGATCTCGTCGGCATTGGCGGCCCGCCGTTCTCGCGTTCGAGCTTGGCGCACAGGCGTTCGCGCACGGCATGGGCGCCCACGACGCTGGTGTAGGGCATGGTGCGCTCGCCTTCCAGGGCTGCGCCGACGGCGTCGAGCACGGCGGCCGGCGCCGGGAAGTGCGAGATCGCGATCGAGAAATCGATGACGTCCTGGCCCGCGTGGCGCATGCTTTCGACGCGGCCATGCATGGCGGTGGTCGCCAGCGGCCGGGAGTGGGCAATCCGTTGTGAGATCTTCATCGTTCTTGTCAATGGGTGGGTCGATTGCAAATGTGTCTCAGTATGTCTGCCGGCACAACATTTCCTGATTGTACTAAATTCCGTGCCAATCCAGCGTGTCAATCGGACAGCGGATCGGACCAACCGAAAGTGCATCTGGAACTATTTGACATCTAAACTATTTGCTCATCTAAAATGCTGCAGAATCGACAACCGGAGCCGCAATGAAGATCGTGTGCGTGGGAGGAGGACCGGCCGGCCTGTACGCCGCCTTGCTGCTCAAGCAGGACGATCCCGCGCACGAGGTGACGGTGGTCGAGCGCAACGGCCGCGAGGACAGCTTCGGCTGGGGCGTGGTGTTCTCGGACCAGACCCTGGGCAAGCTGCAGGCCGCCGACCCCGCCAGCGCCCAGGCAATCCTGGACGCCTTCAACCACTGGGACGACATCGCCATCCATTTCAAGGGCCGCACCGTCACCTCAGGCGGGCACGGCTTTTGCGGCATCGCGCGCCGGCGCCTGCTGGCCATCCTGCAGGCGCGCTGCGAGGAAACCGGCGTGCGCCTGCTGTTCGATACCGCCGTCGACGACGAGCTGGCGCTGGCGCGCCGCCTCGAGGCCGACCTGCTGCTGGCCGGCGACGGCATCCATAGCCGCATCCGTACGCGCCACGCCGCCACCTTCGGCCCGCAGCTCGAACAGCGCCACTGCCGCTACGTCTGGCTGGGCACCAGGAAAAAGTTCGACGCCTTCACTTTCGCGTTCGAGCATACCGAAGACGGCTGGTTCCAGGCGCACGCCTATCAATACGACGGGGCGATGTCGACCTTCATCGTCGAGACCCCGGAAACGGTGTGGCGGGCGGCCGGCCTGGAAGCGCTGGACAGCGCGCAAACGCTGGATTTTTGCGAGCGCCTGTTCGCGCGCCACCTCGACGGCCAGCCGCTGCTGGCGGCGGCGAAGCAGGGCGGCGACATGCGCGGCGGCGCCATCTGGGCGCGCTTTCCGCGCCTGGTGTGCCGCGAGTGGGTGCACTGGGAAGACGTGGATGGCCGGCGCCTGCCGGTCGTGCTGCTGGGCGACGCCGCCCACAGCGCCCACTTCTCGATCGGCTCGGGCACCAAGCTGGCGCTGGAAGACGCGATCGAGCTGGCCGCGCGCTGCCGCGGCTGCACGCCGCAGGATTTGCCGGCGCTGCTGGACGGCTACCGCGCCGCCCGCGCGGTCGAGGTGCTCAAGCTGCAAAGCGCGGCGCGCAATTCGATGGAGTGGTTCGAGAACGTGGAGCGCTACAGCGCGATGGAGGCCGAGCAGTTCGCCTACTCGCTGCTCACGCGCAGCCAGCGCCTCTCGCACGAGAACCTGCGCCTGCGCGATCCGGCCTGGGTGGCCGGTTTCGAGCACTGGCTGGCCGAGCGCGCCCAGGCCCAGGCCGGGCTGGCGCCGCTGGGCGAGGCGCCGGCGCCGCCGCCGATGTTCACGCCCTGGCGCGTACGCGGCCTGGTGCTGAAGAACCGCATCGTGGTCTCGCCCATGGCCCAGTATTCGGCGCTCGACGGGCTGGTGGGCGACTACCACCTGATGCACCTGGGTGCGCGCGCCTTCGGCGGCGCGGCCCTGGTCATGGCCGAGATGACCTGCGTCTCGGCCGACGCCCGCATCACGCCCGGCTGCCCCGGCCTGTATTCGCCCGCGCATACGGCGGCCTGGCGCCGCATCGTCGACTTCGTGCATGCGAATACGGACGCGAAAATCGGCGTGCAGCTGGGGCACGCCGGCGCCAAGGGTTCCACGCGGCCGGCCTGGGACGGCATCGACCAGCCGCTGGAGAGCGGCAACTGGCCGCTGGTGGCGGCGTCGCCGCTGCAGTACATCGAGGGCGTGTCGCAGTGGGCGCAGGAAGCCAGCCGGGCCGACATGGTGCGCATCCGCGCCGACTTCGTGCGCGCCGCGCTGGCGGCCCGCGAAGCCGGCGTCGACTGGCTGGAACTGCACTGCGCGCACGGCTACCTGCTGTCCGGCTTCATTTCGCCGCTGACCAACCGGCGCAGCGACGACTACGGCGGCAGCCTGGAAAACCGCTGCCGCTTTCCGCTCGAAGTGTTCGCGGCCCTGCGCGCGGTGTGGCCGCGCGCGCTGCCGATCAGCGTGCGCATCTCGGCCCACGACTGGGTCGACGGCGGCATCACGCCCGACGACGCGGTGGCGATCGCGCGCCTGTTCCGCGACGCCGGGGCCGACATGATCGACTGCTCCTCGGGCCAGGTCAGCCGCCTGGAAGCGGTGCAGTACGGGCGCATGTTCCAGACCCCGTTCGCCGACCGCATCCGCAACGAGGCCGGCATCCCGACGATTGCCGTGGGTGCGATCTACGAGGCCGACCACGCCAACGGCATCATCGCCTCGGGCCGCGCCGATTTGTGCGCGGTGGCGCGGCCGCACCTGGCCAATCCGGCCTGGACCCTGATGGAAGCCGCGCGCATCGGCTACACGGGCGCAGCCTGGCCGCGGCAGTACCGCGCCGGCAAGCTGCAGCTCGAACGCAACCTGGAACGGGAACGCCAGCAGGCCGCCGCCCTGGCCGGCCATCCCATATCCGAAACCTGATGGAGGAGTCACCATGCGTTACCTGAGGGGCGAGCCGCACGAGCTGCCCGGACACCGCGGCAGCCTGGCCGGCTATCCGGCCCAGCACTTCCTGTTCGAGGTGAAGGAGGGGGTGGCCACGCTCACCCTCGACCGGCCCGAGCGCAAGAACCCGCTCACCTTCGATTCCTATGCCGAGCTGCGCGCCTTGTTTCGCGCCTTGGCGCTGGCCGACGACGTGCGGGCCGTGGTGCTGGCCGGCAGCGGCGGCAATTTCTGCTCGGGCGGCGACGTCCACGAGATCATCGGGCCGCTCACCCAGCTCGACATGCCCGGCCTGCTGGCCTTTACCCGCCTGACCGGCGACGTGGTGAAGGCCATGCGCGCCTGTCCGCAGCCGATCGTCGCCGCCATCGATGGCGTCTGCGCCGGCGCCGGCGCCATGCTGGCGCTAGGCTCGGACATCCGCTACGGCACCGCGCGCAGCAAGACCGCATTCCTGTTCACCCGCGTCGGCCTGGCCGGCTGCGACATGGGCGCCTGCGCGCTGCTGCCGCGCGTGATCGGCCAGGGGCGTGCGGCCGAGCTGCTGTACACCGGGCGCAGCCTGGGCGGCGAGGAAGCCGAGCGCTGGGGCTTCCTGAACCGCCTGCTCGAGCCGGGCAACCTGCTGGCCGAGGCCCAGGCCTTCGCCGCCACGCTGGCCGCCGGCCCGACCTTCGCCCATGCGATGACCAAGAAGATGCTGCAGCAGGAATGGAACATGGGCGTGGACGAAGCCATCGAGGCCGAGGCCCAGTCGCAGGCGATTTGCATGGCGACCAACGATTTCCACCGCGCCTACCACGCCTTCGTGGCGCGCGAGACGCCGCGCTTCGAGGGCGACTAAGGCGACTGAAGGAGAAGGCATGAGCGATACGACTTACCTGGACTGGCCTTTCTTCGAGCCGAGGCACGCCGCACTGGCGCGCGAACTCGATGCCTGGGCCGCCGATCACCTGGCGATGGACCACGGCCATGACGTCGACGGCGCCTGCCGTAGCTTGGTGGCCGGGCTGGGCGAGGCTGGCTGGCTGCGCCACGCGGTCGGCGGGCGCGATTACGGCGGTGCGCAGGACGCCATCGACACGCGCAGCATTTGCCTGGTCCGCGAGACCCTGGCCCGCCACGCCGGCCTGGCCGACTTCGCCTTTGCCATGCAGGGCCTGGGAAGCGGCGCGATCGCCTTGTTTGGCAGCGACGAGCAGAAGGCGCGCTACCTGCCGCGCGTGGCCGCGGGCACGGCCATCGCGGCCTTTGCCTTGTCCGAGCCGGAGGCCGGGTCCGACGTGGCGGCCATGGCCTGCGCCGCGCGCGAGGATGGCGGCGACTATGTGCTGGAAGGCGACAAGACCTGGATCTCGAACGGCGGCATCGCCGACTTCTACGTGGTCTTTGCGCGCAGCGGCGAGGCCGAGGGCGCGCGCGGCATCTCGGCCTTCATCGTCGATGCCGATACGCCGGGGCTGACGATTGCCGAGCGCATCGAGGTGATCGCACCGCATCCGCTGGCGCGCCTGCGTTTCGACGGCTGCCGGGTGCCGGCCACGCAACGCATCGGCGCGGGCGGGCAGGGCTTCAAGGTGGCGATGGCCACGCTCGACGTGTTCCGCACCTCGGTGGCGGCAGCGGCGCTCGGCTTTGCGCGGCGCGCCTTCGACGAAGCCCTGGCGCGCGCGCGTTCGCGCCGCATGTTCGGCAAGTCCCTGGCCGACTTCCAGCTGACCCAGGCCAAACTGGCCGACATGGCGACCCGGATCGACGCCGCCGCGCTGCTGACCTACCGCGCCGCCTGGGAACGCGACCGCGGCCAGCGCGTGACGCGCGCCGCAGCCATGGCCAAGCTGACCGCCACCGAGAACGCGCAAGCCGTGATCGACGCGGCCGTGCAGCTGTTCGGCGGGCAGGGCGTGGTCAGCGGCCAGCCGGTCGAGATGCTCTACCGCGAGATCCGCGCGCTGCGCATCTACGAAGGCGCGAGCGAAGTACAGCAGTTGATCATCGCGCGCGAGCTGTTGAGCGAATCAATGAGCGCGTCGTCGAGCGAATCATCTCGGGGAAGCGCGGCATGAGCGACTTGCTGCAGATTCTACAGCCGCCCGGCTGGCCGCGCCCGAAGGGCTATGCCAACGGCGTGGCCGCGCGTGGCCTGCAAGTGCATGTCAGCGGGATGGTCGGCTGGGATGCCGAAGGGCGGTTCCAGACCGACGATTTCGTCGGCCAAGCGCGCCAGGCGCTCTTGAATATCGTCGCGGTGCTGGCCGAGGCCGGCGCCGGGCCGCAGCACATCGTGCGCATGACCTGGTATGTGCTCGACCGGCGCGCCTACCTCGACGCCGGCGCAGCGCTGGGCGCTGCCTACCGCGAAGTCATCGGGCGCCACTATCCGGCCATGAGCGCGGTGCAGGTGGCGGGGCTGATGGAAGAGCGGGCGCGGGTCGAGATCGAGGTCACGGCGGTGGTGCCCGAGTGAGCGCCGCCGGCTTTCCGATTCTGTTACGGTTGTTGTAACCGTAACAGTGGAGCGACCATGAACCAGATCGTACGTGTAGTGGAAACTGTGGAAGAAGCCGAACGCGCGCGCCAGGCGCTGATCGGCGAAGGCTTCGACGCCAAGGGTATCGAGATCAGCCACACCGGCGACGAAGCCGGCCCCTCGGAAGCCAACTTCACGGTGGGCGATTCGCCATCGGTGAAGGGCGGCACCGATTACAAGGACGTGTACACGCCGGGGCTGGAGATCGGCAAGTGCGTCATCACCGTCACCGCGCTCGACGCCGCCCAGGCAGCGCGCGCCGCCCAGATCCTCGAGCACCACGGGGCCAAGGACAACGACCCGGCGCATGTAGCCGCCCGCCGCAGCGGACTGTAGGGTGGACGGGTCCCCCGTCCACGCGTTCAACGATCGCGTGAGAAGGCGCATCCAACGATTGGATGACAACCCGCGCTCCAAAGTCGTTCGCGGATTGTCGATTCCAGTTGAACGCGTGGACGGCAGAGCCGCCTCCCGCGGCCCGGTCCACCCTACGCACTCAGCTCCAGCTCAAGTCCGTCTTGCTGAGCGGTAGCTCGCGCACCCGCTTGCCGGTCGCCGCAAAAATCGCATTGCACACAGCCGGCGCCAGCGGCGGCAGCACCGGTTCGCCCAGGCCCGTCACCGGGTAATCCGTCTTCAGGAAATGAATGTCGATCCGCGGCGGCGCATCCGGCATGCGCAGCAAGTTGTAGTCGTGGAAGTTGCTCTGCACGACGCGACCCTTTTCGATGTTCAGCGCCGGGTACATCAGCGTCGACAACCCGTCGATCACCGAGCCCTGCACCTGGTTCTCGGCGCCGCTCAAGTTGACGATCTGGGCGCCGATGTCGGTCACCACCACCACGCGGTCGATCTTCAGCTGGCCTTCCTTCGAGACCGTGACCTCGGCCACTTCCGCCACATAGCCGCGGTGGCTGAAGTGGAAAGCGACGCCCGCGCCCTGGCCCTTGGCGAACTTCTTCTTGCCCCAGCCCGACTTGTCCGCCACTTCCTTCAGCACATTGCGCATGCGCGCCACGCTGTAGGGCTGCCCCCGCTCGCCCGTGCCCGGCATGATGTCCTTGTCGCCCAGCAGCTCCAGGCGGAAGGCGATCGGATCGCGTCCGCCGGCATGGGCCAGCTCGTCGATGAAGCTGTGGAAGACCCAGGAAAACACGCTGCTGCCCGGCGCGCGCCATGGTCCCATCGGGATGCGGCATTCGAGCGCAGTTTGCTCCAGCAGGCAATTGGCCAGCCAGCGGCCGGGGAACTCGTCGCCCGACAGGCTGCCGCCGCTGCCCGGCTGCAGGATGCTTTTACCCTCGCGCTCGACGCGGTTGGCAAAGGTGACGAAGTGATTCTGCCAGCCGACCAGCTTGCCGTTGGCATCGACACCGCCGCGCAGGTGGTGGAAACCGCCTGGGCGGAAATGGTCGTGCTGCAAGTCGTCTTCGCGGGTCCAGGTCAGCTTGACCGGCGCCTTCACTTTCTGGGCGATGGCCGCCGCCTCGACGATGAAATCCGAACTCAAGCGCCGGCCGAAGCCGCCGCCGCTGCGGATAATGTGCAGGGTGATCTTTTCCTTCGGGATGCCGAAGGTCGAGGTCACCAGGGCCTGGCCGGCGCCTGGGTTCTGGGTCGGCGCCCACAGTTCCAGCGTGCCGTCGGCCGGCTTGAACCAGGCGGTGCAGTTCTGCGGCTCCATGCTCGCGTGCGAGATGAAAGGGTAGGTGTAGCTCGCTTCCACGGTCTTCGCTGCGCCGGCAAAGGCGGCAACAACATCGCCATCCTTGCGCAGGGTCGTCGTACCCGGCTTGCCGGCGGCGGCCTTGGCCTGGGCGGCAAAGTCGGCCCAGCTATGGCCGGCACCCACGCCTTCGTCCCATGTCACTTCCAATGCGCGACGCGCCTTGAAGGCCGACCAGGTCGAGCTGGCAACGATGGCCACGCCCGGGCGCAGGCCGTTCAGGTTATCGCTGCCCTCGATGATGAAAGCGTCCTTCACGCCAGGCATGGCCTTGATCGCGTCCAGGTTGGCGCTTACCGGCCTGCCGCCGAACACCGGGCACTTGGCGTACACCGCGTACAGCATGCCGGGCAGCTGGACGTCGATGCCGAACAGCGGCTTGCCGCTGACGATGGCCGCGTTGTCGACACCGCCGATGCGCGTGCCCAGCAGCCTGTAGCTGGCCGGGTCCTTCAGCTGCACTTGCGCCGCGTCCGGCAGCGGCAGGGTGGCGGCCAGCGGCACCAGTGCGCCGTAGCCGAGCTTGCGCTTGCTCGGGCCGTGGACGACGGCGCCATGCGCGGCAGCGCATTCTTCCGCCGGGACCTTCCAGGTCTGGGCCGCGGCCTGGACCAGTACCGTGCGCGCGGTAGCGCCGAGGCGGTGGAAGTTCTCGTAGTTGGTCGGTGTCGAGGTCGAGCCGCCGGCGCCCTGGCTGCCGTAGGCCGGGTTCAAATCGCCCTGGACGATGCGCACGTCTTTCCAGTCGATTTCCAGTTCCTCGGCGATGACCATCGGCAGCGAGGTCTTGATGCCCTGGCCGATTTCCGGCTGTTTCGATACCAGGGTGACGATGCCCTTGCGGTCGATGCTGATGAAGACGTTCGGGGTGAAGGTGGCTGCGTTCGGCGCGGCCAGCGCACCGGCCGGGTTCATGCCGATGACCAGGGCGCCGGCGCCGATCGCACTCGTGCCGAGGAAGCGGCGGCGCGCAGGAGAAAGCGGGGCGTTCATGCCTTGCCCTTTCCGTTCGAGGCGATCTCGGCCGCGCGGTGGATGCCGGCGCGGATGCGGGTATAGGTGGCGCAGCGGCACAGGTTGCCGGCCATGGCTTCGTCGATCTGGGCGTCGCTCGGCTTCGGGTGCTGCTTGAGCAGGGCGCAGGCCGTCATGATCTGGCCCGACTGGCAGTAGCCGCATTGCGGCACGTCGAGTTCCTGCCAGGCTTGCTGCAGCGGGTGCTGGTGTTGCTTGTCGAGGCCTTCGATGGTGGTGATCTTTTGCGCGCCCAGGCTGGACACGGGCAGCAGGCAGGAACGGGTAGGGACGCCGTCGACGTGCACGGTACAGGCGCCGCACATGCCGGCGCCGCAACCGTACTTGGCCCCGACCAGGCCAAGGGTATCGCGCAGGGCCCAGAGCAAGGGGGTATCGGCTTCGACATCGACTTGCTGGCGCTTGCCGTTGATATTCAACGTAAATGTACTCATGGACCCTTCCTCGCCGGATGATAAACCCGAGCATGCTACCAAAAGCCGGCAGGAAAAAAATACAGTCGCGCCAGTTTATTGTTAGCAAATTGTTGCAAAATCGAATGCAGCGCGAAGGCGTGGCGGGTGTGCGACGCCGATGCGCCTTTCAGCAAGTTTGGGTGCTGTTTTTTTGCTAAGTGGATATAATCGGCGCTTTCCTGTAAAGACGAGCGGATACCTATGTCGGAAATGCAGTTTTCCAATAACTACCGTGACCTGAGCAATTCGGATGGCGTGGATGCCGGCTTCCAGTTCGAGTTCTATTGCGAGCGCTGCAGCGACCGCTGGCGCACCCATTTCAAGCCCTACCGCAGCGCGCAAGCCTCGGGCTGGCTGCAAAAGGGCGCGAACATGTTCGGCGGCATGCTGGGGAATGCCAGCAGCGTCTTGTCCGGCATGGCGCAAGCCGGCTGGCACAGCGCGCGCGATGACGCATTTACGGAAGCTGTCGCGGCCGGCAAGGCCCACTTCAACCGCTGCGGCAATTGCCACGACTACGTGTGCGGCACCTGTTTCGATGGCCAGAACGGGCTGTGCTACAACTGCGCGCCGAATGTGAACGTCAAGATCTCGCAAGCCCGTGCCCAGGGCGAAGTCAGCGCGGCTTCGGAACTGGCGAATGACGAGGGCAAGGTGCGTGGGGCACGGAGGGATGTGACGCAATCCATGCAGCTGGTGTGTCCGCAATGCCGCTGCGAGACCCATGGCGCCAAGTTTTGTCCGGAGTGTGGGTTCAAGATGTTGCAGGAGGTGGCTTGCACCAGTTGTTCGACGAAGCTGCAGCCGGGGACCAAGTTTTGTACGGAGTGTGGCACGCGGCAGAGCTAAAGTGGCGTGCTTATAAAGCTGCCGCCGATAATAAGGTGTGGTGAAAGCCAATCAGTTTGCCACTATGACGAAAGCAAAGGCTACTGTAATTGTTCCTGCCAGTGACAAGCTCGTTATCTGAGCCGTACCGAACGTTTGCTCATTGGCCAAGACCAGCCGTCGTCCCTGCTTACTAATCATTGTTCAAGACCACCTCATGAAAATCGCAAGAGCGCTCGTGGCAGTGACTGTCTTCATCTCCTTATGCGGCGTCGTGATTCACGTCGGCGCGTTGGTTGCCGGCCTGTCTTGGCTCACATTCTTCAATGCTCCGGCGAGTGTTATCGAATCGTATAAGTCAGGCACTTGGTTGGCGCCCGTGAGCTGTCTTGCCATTGCGGGCTTGATGGGCATCTGTGCTTATTGGGCCGCTTCGACCCTGGCGTGGGTGCGGCGGCCCCCTCTGCAGTCAGTTGGCATTGCCGCGATGGCGACGGTGTGTATTGTGCGGGCACTATTGCTGCCCGTGCTGGCCATTTCTCACCCTGAGTTGCGCAATACCTTTGAAGTTGTCGCCGCCATTGTCTGGGGCTTGGCGGGTGTAGGGTTTGCGGTTTCATTGACACTGATAAAGGCCAAGCGTGAGACGCTGAACAGCCCTGTCACATCGGGCAGAGTGGACTTGCTGTCCAGATAAAGTTTGGAGCTGCACACCACTGTGACGCAGCAGAGTTCCGCTATCGGCCAGGACCGGACGTTCCACTAACCAGCTTCTCAAATACTTATGGATGACGCACAAATACATCATGCGCTGAAGATGTTTGATATACGAGGGCAGACATGAGCGCACCGTCGCATCCGCTACAAAGGATCGCACCGGGCGGAGCTGAGGCCCTGTTCCGCCTGTTCCAGCTGTATTACTACGAAGGCTCCGATTGGGCAGATGAAGATATCGGTCCGGACGGCTTGTTCGATGCCTCTCCAGAGCAGATTGCCGGTTACATCAATGACCCCGCCAAGGGTGCCTATTGGATTAAGAAAGAAGGTGCGCTGGCGGGCTTCGTCGTCACCGAACCCTTCACGCTGCCGAACGGCAGCGTGGCTGAAGAGGTGGCCGATCTGTTCATTCTGAAGCGTTATCGGCGCCAGGGATTGGCATTTGAGGCTGTGCACGCACTAGCGCGCACCTTCACAGGACCGTGGCTGGTAGCGATTTTTCGCGCCGACGTCCGCGCTAGCGCGTTCTGGCAGCGTCTGTTCGCCAGCCTGCCACCAAACAGCGTGCGCTCGTACAACGATCCGAACCTGCCGGACCTACTGCAGCACGCAATCAACGATCCAGACTCCCAAGACCCATCCACGACATCAACGACCTAAAAATATGAAGAGGTCGAGCGGAAACGCGACAAAAGTCGCCGACGAGTTCACCCAAGCCCGTCCTTCTCTTAGCCGTCAACGTCTGCAATGTCTCGATTCCGGTCCTTCCGTCCCGCTGGCGTACGTTGGTAAAAAATTACCGTTTCTATAACTTATTCGTTAGGATGAGTGCTTACGAACGACCGAGTTCGGCCAGAAGCGGCCGTTCGCCACGAACCTTCAGAGACTGAAATGGCCCGTTCTATAACGAGATATGACAAGCTGTTGGCAACGTTTGAAGACCTGATTGCAGCGATCTCAGACGTCCAAGAACCAATGATTGCCATCCTTTGTTCGTCATGGGAATCCACGAAAAACGGCTACGAACAAGCTCTTCGGTCAGGCGCGACCAAGTCGCAGATTGCGTCCGGTATGGAGCAAGGTTTGCGTGAGCTACCGATGTTGTTTCACAACGTTAGTGGCGAGCATCGATCTCGACTGTTAAACGTTTTGCACATTGCTGTAGCCAAAAACTTCCCAGAGTTCTTCAAGAAGGATGCGGCACTGTTAGCCTCTGTCGTGGAACGAACGAAGATCAGAAACGCTCGTGAGTACTATTTGGTCCGTCATCGGCTAGACGAGCTGGAAGGTGACGCAAGTAGCTTTCACGAGCGCGAATGCCTTTACAAGCTCGTCGATCAATTCGAGAGCGAACGTCTCCTTTGGGGCGAAATCAGACCTTCACGATCCTGAGTGACCTACGCTCTATGGCAAATTTTATTATTGCAAGCGACCAATGTGAGCCACTACGCCGAGCTTTAGCTGGCAAAGATTTTTCGCAGGAGCGGCATCCCGGAGTCGCCGGCTTCATGATAGAGCGTGGCAGACTTGATTGCTCTTCCACCGTCGACCGCACAAGAACTTGGGACGAACCAAGTGATCCTGTTTTCTGCGCGGATAAGCGTGTTCAGATCCCCTCAGGGTAGGTCTCAGGCGGCTCCCCCGAATGCCACCCACCCGTCGCATCCAGTGGCACCAGCGCCTCGCTGCGGTCGATGTGGATGATCGCGTCGAACTGCCCGGCCATTTGCGCATTGAAGTAATGGCTCTGGCGTTCGGTGCGCGGCAGGTAGAGCACGCCGATCGCGCGTTCCAGCCGGCGTTCCATCATGATGCGCCGCACCGGTGTATCGTCGCGCAAGTTCAGGTAGTAGCGCGGCAGGCCGACCTGGTGCAGCAGTTCCTCGTAGCTGCCGTGCAGGGCAGGGCGCACGCGCTTGCGCTCGGCATCGCCATCCCAGGCGGAGGCCGCCGTCACGTGCCCATCGTAGGTGGAAAAACCGATCAGGCAAGTCTGGCCGGGGTAGGCCTTGCGCGCCAGCTCGCCCACGTTCCATTCGCCCAGGTTGCCGACGTCGGTGGCGCGGGCGTCGCCGATGTGGGAATTGTGTTCCCAGACCACGATCTTGGCCGGCTCGCCGTCGCGCGACAGGTGGCGCGTGAGCGCGTCCAGGGTTTCGGCCATGTGGCTGTCGCGTAGGTTCCAGGACGAGATGCGCCCCCGGAACATGGTCCGGTAGTATTCCTCGGCGTTCTTGACCAGGCGCGCGTTCTGCTGGGCGTAGAAGAAGGCGTCCTCGCTCGAGGCGCCATCGGACTGCATGTAGTTGAAGGCGCGCTGCTGGAGTTCCTGCAGCTGGGCCAGCACGCCTTGCTGGCAGGATTCGGACAGGCCGACGCCGGTGGCATAGCCGTAGTGCTGGCTGTCTTCTCCGTAGTGGTCGAAGCAGGCGTAGCGCTGCCTGGCTTCTTCGGCGGCGGTCGGGTCGACCCGGTCGAGATAATGCAAGACTTCGCGCACCGAGGTAAACAGGCTATACAAGTCGAGCCCGTAGAAGCCGACCTTGGGGCCGGCGCGCAGGCCCTCGTTGTGCGCGCGCAGCCAGTCGACGAAGGCGGTGACATCGGTATTGCGCCACATCCAGGCCGGGAAGCGCTCGAAGCCGGACAGGGCGGCGTTGGCGTCGGCATCGGTGCCTTCGCCGCGCACGTAACGGTTGACGCGGTAGGCATCGGGCCAGTCGGCTTCCACCGCCACCGCCGTGAACCCCTTCTCGCGGATCAGGCGCCCGGTGATGCGCGCCCGTTCCTCGTAGAACTCGTGGGTGCCGTGGGTCGCTTCGCCGAGCAGCACGAAGCGGGCGTCGCCCACGAGCTGGAGCAGGGCGTCGTAGTCGCCCGGCCCCCCGGTCAGCGGGTGGGCGGCGTCAGCCAGGGCGGCCGCGCCGATGTCTATCGCCGTGACCATGCCCTCGACCCATCAGTGCAGGAAGCGGCTGCCCGATTTTTCGCGCGACTGCGACTGCGCATCGCGTGGGACCACGCCGTGCTCGATGAAGTGCTTCATGCGCGCGAGGTCGTCGTCCATTTGCCGTTTCGGGTCGGAACCGAGCAGCACCGCCAGGCCGTGGCCGACGATGCCGGCCGGTGGCGAGTACGACAGGCGCACCGTCACCAGGGTGCCGCCGCGGTAGGGCTCGAAGGTGACCGAGCCCTGGTTGGCGATCTGCGCGCCCGGTTCGCTGCGCCAGGCCAGGCGCTTGCCTTTCGATTGCTCGGTCAGCACGGCGTCCCATTCGAACTGGCTGCCGCCCGGACCTTGCACCACCCAGTGCGAGCGGCGGCGGCCGGTGTCGCGCACCTCGACCACGTGCGACATGAAGCGCGGGAAGTTTTCGTAGTTGCTCCACAGTTCGTACACGTCGTCCGGCGAGGCGTCGATGCGGATGGTCTTTTCGAGGTCAATGCGCTTGCCGCTGCCGGCGCGGCTGCCCAGCAGCCCGGCGAGCAGGCCGCCGCCGCTCTGGCCGCCGGTACGTTGATCGCCGAGGCTGCGGGCGGCCAGCGCCAGGCCGGCCAGACCCAGCGCGCCGACCAGCGGCGAGCGGCGCATCAGGCCGAAGATGCCGAGCAGGCCGCCGCTGACGACGGCCGGGTTGCGCAGCAGGGCGGCGAGGTCGTCGCGGTCGTTCAGGTGCAGGGCGCCCATGACGCTGCTGCCGGCCTGGCTGGCCAGGCGGCCCAGGCGCGAGCCGGCAACGTCGAGTTCGGAGCCGGCCGAGCTGGCCATGTGCGACACGCCGTCGACGGTGTCGTTCCAGGCACGCTGGGCGGCGCCGTTGGGCTTGGCCGCCTCGACTGCGCGGCTGGCGCGGGTTCCGGCTTCGGCGGCCAGGTCGCTCGCGCCGCTGCTGGCTTTGTCGTAGACGTTGCTGGCGGCGCTGCCGGCTTTGTCGTACAGCTTGCCGGCGCGGCTGCTGGCCTTGTCGAACAGCTGGCTGGCGCTGTCGCCGGCCTCGTGCGCGAGCGAGCCGATGCGTTCGCCGACGCCATGCAAGGCATTGCCGAGGACGCTGCCGGTGCGCGAGCCGGCATTGCGCAGCGCGGCCGTCGAGGTCGAACGGCGTGCGCTGCCGCGGTCGGGGTCAAGCATGTACATCAGGAGGGCGCCGGCGGCAGCGCCGCCCAGCAGTTTGGCCAGATCGCCGGTTTCGATTCCGCTTTCGGTGCGCGTATGTTTCATGTTTGGTCCTTTCGTTTGGGTTGCTCGTCAAAAGGGCGATCGGCCTGGGCGTTCCAGGCCGTCGCCAGCAAATCCTGCACTTCCTCGTCGTTCGTCTGGTCGAACGTGTCGTACCACTGGCTCACCGCGCGAAAGCGCAAGGGAGACAGCAGGCAGGCCAGCTCGTCCACCTCCGGCTCGAGCCGGTCCAGCGTATCCGGCGGCGCCACCGGCACCGCCACGATCACGCGTGCCGCGCGGCGCCGGCGCGCCACCTGGATGGCAGCCGCCATCGTCGACCCGGTGGCGATGCCGTCGTCGACGATGATCACGTTGCGCCCCGCCAGCACCGGCTCGGGCCGCCCACCCCGGTAGAGACGGGCGCGGCGTTCGATTTCCGCCAGCTCGCGCGCGGTGATGGCATCGACTTCCGCGCGCGTGATGCCCATCAGGCCGGGCACGCCCGGCTGCAGCACCTGCACGCCGCCACTGCCGACTGCGCCGATGGCGAACTCCGGCTGGTAAGGCAGGCCGAGCTTGCGCACCATCAGTACATCGAGCTCCACGCCCAGCGCCGCCGCCGCCGCAAAGGCCACCGGTACGCCGCCGCGCGGCAAGGCCAGCACGATGGCGCCGGGCGCCTGCGCACCGGGCCGCTGCGCGTAGCGGGCCAGCCGTTTGGCCAGCAGGCGGCCGGCCTGAGCGCGGTTCTTGAAACGTTCCAGCTCTGCCATATGTCCGGCTCCGGACGCACGCCATGCTGCCAACAGCGCACGGATGTGCGTGATCGAGTTTCAGAATACACCACGTTTTCGGCCCCATGCCGCCCGTTTGCCTGAGGGAATTTTTATGTGGCGAGCGGATGGGTAACGCAGCCGTTTTACCGCCGCCGCCCCTGATTTATAAGGCGGTGGCGCGCTGCTTTCAAGGGATGGGGAGGGCGTGCGCAGCGGTTCTTGCGCGGGTCTTGCGCGCCGCCAGCGAAGCCGGGGAGGAAGGGAACTCGGGCGCGTTCCGGACTGTCTGACGACGGCGTTCCGGAACGCACTTGCCGGCTCAGCCGAGCTGGCGGTGGTGGAAGCGCAGGTGGTCTTCGACGAAGCTGGAGATGAAGTAATAGCCGTGGTCGTAGCCCTCGTGGCGGCGCAGTTCCAGCGGCTGGCCGGCGGCGCGGCAGGCGGCCTCGAAGGCGTCCGGGTTCAGCTGGTCCGGCAGGAACTTGTCGGCCAGGCCCTGGTCTACCAGGATGCCTTGCGGGAAGCGCACCGGGCCATTGGATACCAGTTCGGTGGCGTCGTGGGCGGCCCAGGCGGCGCGGTCGGCGCCGAGGTAGCCGCCGAAGGCTTTTTCGCCCCATGGGCAGCGCGACGGCGCGGCGATCGGCGCAAAGGCCGAGACCGACCGGAACAGCTCGGGGTGGCGCAGTGCCAGCGTCAGGGCGCCGTGGCCGCCCATGGAGTGGCCGAAGATGCCGCAGCGTGCCGGGTCGGCGCCGAATTCCTGCATCACCAGTGCGCGCAGTTCCAGGATGTAGCTCTCCATGCGGTAGCGGCGCGACCAGGGTTCCTGGGTGGCGTCGACATAGAAACCGGCGCCCACGCCGAAGTCCCAGCTGTCGGTTTCGCCGGGCACGCCGGCGCCGCGCGGGCTGGTATCGGGCGCAACCAGGATGATGCCGAGCTCGGCAGCCACGCGCTGGGCGCCGGCCTTGGTCATGAAGGTTTCTTCGGTGCAGGTCAGGCCGGCGAGGTAGAACAGCACGGGCAATTGCTTGCCTTCATGGCCGGGCGGGAAGTAGACCGAGAATTTCATCGGCAGGCCGATGGCCTGGGCATCGTGCTGGTAGAAACGCTGGACGCCGCCGAAGCAGGCATGTTCGCTCAGGAGTTGGGGCATGGTGTAGTGTCCGTGGATGATCGATAACGCAAGTATGCCAGTTTGGCAAAGCGCAGTGGTAGCGATGACATCACGGGCGTTCCGCCATTGTAGGGTGGGCACTCGTGCCCACGCCGTACAAACGCCCCTTGGTCGAACATAAGGAATACATTCAAACCACCCCCAGCACCCCCAGCAACGCCCCCGCCCCCAGCACCCACAGCAAATGCACCCTGGTCCGCCAGATCACCAGGCAACTCACCGCCGACAAGACCCACAACGGCCACTCCGCCGTCCCGCGTCCGCCCGCGCTCGCCAAGATCCACGCTGTCGACAACAGCATCGCGATCACCACCGGCGCCATTCCCTGCTTGAACGCGCGCACGGCGCGCAGCTCGCGATTGCGGTGACCCCACTGCGCGACCTGGTAAGTAAATATGGTCGAGGGCAGCATGATGCCGAACATGGTTACCGCCACGCCGAGAAAAGCCAGCGTGGTGCTGCCCGCATTCATGCCCACCTGCCAGCCCATCAGCGCAACGAACAGCACGTTCGGCCCCGGCGAGGCCTGGGCCAGGGCGATCGAGTCGTTGAATTGGGCCTGGGTCAGCCAGCCGTTCTGTTCGATCAGGAAACGGTGCATTTCCGAGGTGGTCGAGATGGCGCCGCCGAGCGACATCAGCGACAGCATCAGGTAATGCGCGAACAAATTCAGCCAGTCGTGCCAGCCCAGGCTGAGGTGGATGGCGCCGGCGCTCACGACTTCATCTTCCGGTAGGTCAGCACGCAGCCGAGTCCGCCCAAGCCGAGCAGCACCCACACCAGCGGCACCTTGAGCAGGGCCACCAGCACGAAGCCGAGCACGGCGATGCAGGCGCACCAGGCGGGCGGCAGCGGGCTGCGCACCAGCGCGCTGGACAACTTCAGGCCGGCCGCGGCAATCAGCCCGGCGGACACGGCCGCCAGCCCGCGCAGCGCGCCTTCCACCTGCGGGTTACCGGCGAAGCGCGCGTGCAGGGTGGCCAGCAGCAGGACCAGGACCAGCGGCACCGCCAGCAAACCGGCCAGCGCCGTCATGGCGCCGGGCAGGCCGAAGTAGCGCGCGCCGATCATCATGGCCAGGTTGACGACGTTCGGGCCCGGCATGATTTGCGCCACCGCCCAGTCCTCGATGAATTCGTCCTGGCTCAACCAGCGCTTGCGCTCGACGAGTTCGCGCTGGACCACGGCCAGCACCCCGCCGAAGCCCTGCAGGGCCAGCAATGTGAAAGCGATGAACAGCTCGGGCAGGGACGCGGGACGCGGGCGGTCCGGCAAGGGCGCAGGGATCATCCGGCGATTATCTCGCCAACAAACCTTTCTGTCACGAAACGATCTACCGTGCGCGCCCGGCAGGCTGCGGACGTTCAGCCGCCGCCGATGCCGCGCATGACCTTGCCGCTGCCGCCGCATTCGGGGCAGGGCTGGCCGCCGGCCAATTTGCCGCTGCCGGAGCAGGCGTCGCAGATGTCTTCGCCGGCGCCGGGCGTGCCGGGGGCGGCTTCGTCGCCGGGATTCAGGTCCGGTTGCGGTGTCGTATTCATCGCTGCCTCGTCGGTGGTGGAAGGGGTGGTCAACGCAGCCATTCTAGGTGCACACCGCGCGTAGGGGCGCTACGCTGCCACGCGGCATGCATACACAACTTTATGTGTCACGATACGAGATTGTTATTGACATTGTCAGCGAGTGAACAATACTCGTACCCGAGCACTTTAATCGTGACAATGCGGAGGCGGGATGAAGCAGGCACCAGCAGGTTTGCGGATCATGGCCGTGGGAGCGGCGGAAGAACGGACCGATGCGCAGCAGCGCGCGGTGGTCGACAACGGCATCGCGGTGCAGGGCAGCGCCAACACCATGTCTGCCGTCGAATACCTGCGCTCGCGCAATGTCGGGACCGCCGTCATCGAGCGTGTTTTGCTGGAACCAAAGCAGCGTCGTTCTCAGAAGTAATAGTTTCTCTATAGTTCAATTTTTCGTTACCAAAGAAGCATGTTTGTGCCCTGCGGGGACCTGCGCTTATACACAATAATTTCTTTTTTCTAATTTCGATCGACTTCTCGCCCTGTCGCTGTAAATGCGTGCAAGTCATTGATTTTAATTGGCTTCGACGTTGCCCGTCGTTTGGGCATTTTGTTGTAAGCCGCCTCCCGACGCGCTTTCGCGATGTCAAGCCCCGTCTTTTCCACAAAGTTATTCACAAAGTTTGTGGATATCCGGAAAACTCGTTTATTTCCCGAGACTTAGCGCGTACTCCTCGCAGTGCGTTTGAACTCGCCTAAAAGCGAGCGCAGCCTTTTTACGACAGTTTCGCCGACCCGCCGCTGAAAATGCCCTTGCGTGCGCCTACTGGACAGATATACAGTTGCGTTGATTCATTATTGCTACGCACTTCATGACTGCCGCCACCGCCGAACCCGCCACCGCTGCCATCGCCGACGATCCCTTCGCCAGCCTGAACCCCGACCAGCGCGCCGCGGTCGAGCACGACATCGGCGCGGCGACCACCCGTCCGCTGCTGGTGGTGGCTGGCGCCGGTTCCGGCAAGACGAATACCCTGGCGCACCGGGTGGCGCGCCTGATCATGAGCGGCGCCGACCCGCAGCGCATCCTGCTGCTGACGTTTTCGCGGCGCGCCGCCAACGAGATGAGCCAGCGCGCGGGCAATGTCTTGCAGCGCATCATGGGCGGCAGCAACGCGACCGTCACGCTGCCCTGGGCCGGCACCTTCCACAGCATCGGCGCGCGTTTGCTGCGCGCGTTTTCCGGCCGTATCGGCCTGGACGAATCCTTCACCATCCACGACCGCGGCGATTCCGAGGACTTGATGGGCATGGTGCGCCACGAGATCGGCCTCACGAATACCCAGAAACGCTTCCCACTGAAAGGCACTTGCCTGGCGATCTATTCGCGGGTGGTGAATGCACGCGAGCCGCTCGACCTGGTCTTGCAAAGTACTTTCCCCTGGTGCACGGAATGGGAGCCCGAGCTGAAACGCCTGTTCGGCGCCTACGTCGACGCCAAGCAGGAGCAGAACGTGCTCGACTACGACGACTTGCTGCTGTTCTGGGCCGAAATGGCGTCCGATCCCGAGCTGGGGCAGGAGCTCGGCGCGCTGTTCGACCACATCCTGGTCGACGAATACCAGGATACCAACCGCCTGCAATCGAGCATCATCACCGGCATGAAGCCCGACGGGCAGGGCGTGATGGTGGTGGGCGACGATGCCCAGTCGATTTATTCCTTCCGCGGCGCCACGGTGCGCAATATCCTGGATTTCCCGCAGCAGTTTTCGCAGCCGGCGGCCATGATCACGCTCGAGCGCAACTACCGCTCGACCCAGCCCATCCTGGATGCCTCGAATGCCGTGATTGCCGCTGCGCTCGAGCGCCATGCCAAGACCCTGTGGACCGACAAGGTCGCCAGCGCCTTGCCGCAATTGATCTTGATTCCAGACGAAGCCGAGCAGGCGCGCTGGGTCTGCAACCGCATCCTCGAACACCGCGAGGCCGGCATCAAGCTGACCCAGCAGGCGGTGCTGTTCCGGGCGGCCAGCCACAGCGCGGCGCTGGAACTCGAGCTGATGCGCCGGAACATCCCCTTCGTGAAGTTCGGCGGCCTGAAATTCCTGGAAGCCTCGCACATCAAGGATGTGCTGGCCGTGCTGCGCTTTGCCCAGAATCCAAATGGGCGCATGGCCGGTTTCCGCGTGGCGCAACTGATTCCGGGCATAGGCCCGGCCACGGCCACGCGCCTGCTCGACGCCGTGGCCGAGGCGCCGGAAGCGCTGGCGGCGGTGGAAGCCTTCGCGGTGCCGGCCAAGGCGCAAGGCGACTGGCAAGCCTTTGTCGAGCTCTACCGGCGCCTGCGCGCGCCCGGCCTGCGCTGGCCGGCCGACATCGAGCTGGCCAAGGACTGGTACCAGCCGCATCTGGAGCGCCTGCACGACGACGCGCCGGTGCGCGCGGCCGACCTCGACCAATTGGCGCAACTTGCCGGCGGCTATGGGAATCGCGAAAGTTTCCTGGCCGAGATCACGCTCGACCCGCCCGAGGCCACCAGCGACCGCGCCGGCCCGCCGCTGCTGGACGAGGATTACGTGATCCTGTCGACGATCCACTCGGCCAAGGGCCAGGAATGGAAATCGGTGCACGTGCTGAACGTGGTCGACGGCTGCATCCCGTCCGACATGAGCACCGGCAGCGCCGACGAGATCGAGGAAGAGCGGCGCTTGCTGTATGTGGCAATGACGCGCGCCAAGGAGCACCTGCACCTGGTCGTGCCGAACCGTTTTTATGTGAAGCAGCAGGCGCAGATGGGCGACCGCCACATGTACGCGGCGCGCACCCGCTTCGTCACGCCGGCCATGCTCAAGCATTTCGAGGAATGCGTGTGGATGACGGCCGACCAGGCGCAGTCGAGGAAGCCGATGCCGGACAGCGTGCGCATGCTGGTGCGCGAGCGTGCCAGGAATGCCTGGAAATAGGGTGTCTGGTGCGGGCTTTTGGACACTTGACTGGATGACTTATCCCCCGCGCAGCACCTGTGTAGGAATTTTCTTATAAGGCTCCGCAACGCACTCAGGGTGTGTGTGCAGGTCCTTGATTTTAAAGGAAGTTATTTTTGCCTTCGGAACGGGCATTTTGTTGAAACCCGCATCAATACTGCGCTCCCGGCTTGTCAAGGTCCGCTTTTCCACATACTTATCCACATTTCTTGTGGATATCGATGTAAGTCTAATAAAATCAAGGATTTAGGGGCGAATGCCGCGGACGCTGCGGCTCAGCCACGTTCGCCCCCGCGCACCAGCCGGCTTAGGCGCTCCAGCTCGGCCAGGAAGCGCTCGCAGGCGACCCCAGGCGGCCAAGGTTCCCAGGGCGTGCCGCCATACAAGGCTGCCAGCGGATCGTCTTCCAGCACGGCGGCGCGAATCTTCAGGGTCAGCCGCACTTCCTCGCGCGACCAGCCGGCCACGTGCACGGCTTCGCTGGCGGCGGCCAGGCGGTCGGCGCGCTTGTGGCGGGCGTGATCGCTCGCGGTCCAGGACGGCAGGCCGTAGCGCAGGAACACCATGTGCTCGAGGCGTTTGCTGAGCGCGCGAAAGCCTTCGCCCAGGAAGGGCTTGATGACGGACAAGGCGTCGAAGCCGAGCAGGCCTTCCTCGGCGTCGTGCAGCAGTTCGCGCAGTTCGAGCAGCGGGTCGACCTGGCCGCCGAGCTCGGCGCGCTGGAGCAGCATCACCGTGATCGAATGCTGGGCCACGGACAGCGGATGCTGATATCCCCCACAAACCCTATAACAAATCGCGTGGCCCCCTATGGCGAAGCTGGGTGCCAAGATTGTTATGTTTAATATTTCGTATAACATTTCACCTTGACATCGCGCGCGGGGCTGGCGTTGTTAAAATACAACACCCACACGGTTGTATGGCCCACATATGCATAAGTTGAAATTTTCCGGGGCACGTCAGCTTGATCTTCCTGGGCATCGTCACCCTCGAGCTAGCACTGAGCAAACTCCGTTGTGAATTACAAGCTACTTGCCGAAACATGGGTCTAAATGTTGCAAGTGTTGCAAGCGTACCGAGTATTGGTGACGCTGAATCTATCGTTAGCGCTCTTGGCTCGACATTAGAATTAGCTAACTTTGGGATGGCGCTCTACGGCCGCCGGTAGAGAGATGAATTCTTACCATTCACTTGTTCAAAAGCTGCCGTGCCGGTATGAAAGACTTTGTCGAAAAGGACGCTCGTAATTACTGATTCCTTGTGTGGTTGTAGCCGGCCCCACGGGCGAATTTGTTGATTATTTGCTATCCTGCGATCGACATCACGCATGACAATTGTTGAAATCATATTGTAGACATGGGGGTGAGAATAAGTTCCTTCCTGAACTAATGCTGCAACGGTTCGCATTGTGCACCATAGAATATTCCATACCTGAGGCAGTGAAAGCCGATCTAGACAGTATCTAATTGCTCCGGCTACCTTCTCTGTGTATAGCATCTGCCTTTTAAATCTGTAGCGGTCACAAAGTTCACCGAAGTAGCGTTCACACTCCGCCTCTGCAATCAGGTACCAAAGGGCCGAAGCAGATGGAGGATCGAATTTTCCTATGATCAGTTCGAGAGCGTTCATTAAAGACGCCGGGGTCATTTTGCGTTCGTCAAGGGCTAGTATCCATGTTACGTCATTGGGTAGAAATGTGAGATAGCTCTTGTCTCCGATATTAGGAAACGGACGATTACAGCTTGACGGAGATGGGATGATTATTTTTTCGCTCTGCAGGTGGAGATATATTTCAGTCGTAAGACTTGGTGTTGGTGCTAGCGTTCCGATTTGGGCACTGATGGGAGCTATCGTATTCTTGTTCCATTGCTCGCCAGCGGCCGAGAGGAGGCTATATAGCAGAAATGCGTTAGTGTAATCTAGCTGATTGTAATCAATGACAGTACGAACCTTTTGAGAAGGTGCTTCTGATACCTGATCGGGGAGCAATTCGGGCGGTTTGCTTTGTCTTGCTGCTTGTCTATTAATGCAGTTGTCGCAGCGATACTGCCTATTTCTTTTCGCTACTCGCGTCACTGATTCAAAATCCGTGCGACTGGTGACCTGTATAGGGTTTGCGCATTCTTCGCAACGTAAATAAAGCATATAAGCAGAGCTGTTTTCTTTTATGAGGGAATGCAGAGCTGCTCGGCTCTTTCGGGTCTGTATTGTTAGCTGGGCAAAGCTAGAACACCATTTTCC
>Ga0308160_10000884_pt1 | contig 47850 bp, 37 predicted proteins | sample PhyFR1_FD_201036 | JGI IMG/M metagenome (GOLD analysis project Ga0308160, IMG submission 201036) | Phyllosphere microbial communities from UC Gill Tract Community Farm, Albany, California, United States - DLSLF.R1 | ecosystem: Host-associated > Plants > Phyllosphere > Unclassified | place: USA...
AAGGGCTAATCAGGAGTAAACCCAAAGTGCGTGTTCTGGCTTTAAATGAAGTGACGGATCAAGCAGACAATGTCTGGCAATTTAGCTTGTCCAAGAAAGATGATGCTTATGCGCTGAATCAAGTGCTGCAGAAAGACAAAATTAAGCAACTGTATGTTTTTCGCCAGCCGGGGGCAGAAGTCGACAGTGAGCTTTTTCTCATGTCTTTGGTGTCACAAATGGATTATCCCTTAACCTTTGTTGAGGAAGTGCCTAAAAAGTTGAATAAAAAAAGCAGCTTATTGCTGCTCGGAAATAATCAATGGATTAATAGTCTAACGAAGCTGCCAAATAAAAATGTTTATGTACTGTCGAATGCCATTGAGCAGCAGCAACCGATTCCCAAAGGCGTGAAGTTTTGTGATGCGCCCGCTTTATATGATCTGGCATGGCCGGATGTAATCAGAGCCTATCAACAAAATCCTGTTTCCATGCCGTATCAACGGCTACTGGCCTTTGGGGGTGATGCCTGGCATATTGCTCAACAATATTTAGATGAACCGAATTTGAAAAGTATTGAATTTCAGGGGCGTACCGGGCTGATTCAAATCAGTAATAATCATATCCAGCGTATTCCACATTGTTTTGAGAGCACCCAAAAAGGCATTAAGATCTTGTAAAGGTAATGAATATGCAAGCAAATTTAAATTTGGGACAATGGGCAGAACAGCAGGCTTTAGAGTTTTTACAGGCTCAGGGTTTCGTGCTGATCGTCATGAATTATCATTGTCGATATGGGGAAATTGACCTGATTGTACAAAAAAATCAGGAATTGATCTTTGTGGAGGTGAAAGCACGCTCCGCGACTTGCTATGCACAATCATATGAAACAATTTCATTCTCTAAACAAAAGAAGATCATGAAATCTGCATTATGCTTTTTAAATACTCATCCACAATTCCAACATTTTTATTGTCGTTTTGATGTGATTTGTTTTGATTTTTTTCAACAATTTGCAAAAACAATACAGCAAGATTTTTCTAAATTCACTTATGATCAACAATGGATTGAAAATGCTTTTACTTTTGAGCAAGAGTTTATTAATCTTTGAACAAAATCAGAGCATAAATGCTGAAATAAAATAGAATTGAAATTAACGATTAGGAGTCTTGCTGAGTGTTTAACCGTATTGCAATGACGTTACTGTGTGTAGCAAGTTTATCTGGTTGTGCAAGTTTCATCTCTGGTGGCACAGGCGCCGCCCCGGTAGGAACAGAAAGTGGTGCTCGTTCACTTGGACAAGTATTTATCGATTCATCTATAGAACGTACCGCTAAAATTAATTTATATAAACTGGATGCACGATTTAAGCAATCGCGTGTCAACATTGAAAGTTTCCATGGCAATGTCTTGCTGACCGGCCAAGTGCCAGATGCCCATTTAAAGCAATTGGCTGAAGATAATGTACGCGCGATGACCGACGTCAAAACTGTACATAATTATATTACCGTAGGCAATCAAATCGGTTATGCCACCATTATGCAAGATACCACCGTTACAGCCAACACACGTGGGCTGGTGATGAAAGCCGTGGTGGTATCGGATAGTAAACTCCGCATTCATACTGAAGATGGCATTTTATATGTAATGGGGCGTTTAAATAGTGCCGAGATTAACGATCTGAATCAGGTGCTTGAGCAAGTCGGCAATGTCACTAAAATCATTACCCTGATTGATAATGTTGAACAATCTCGTGCAGTGACTTCAAGTTTTAGCAGTCCAGCGGTGTATGCACAACCCGTTGAACAAACCCCTGTAGCCATTGATCCTGACCAAGCTGAGCCTACGAATGCTCAATAATGTAACGCAAGTGGTCAAAACGAAACTGGAACAAAACCTTGCATTGGCGAAAATGTTTTACAAAGATTTTCGCCTTTACGATTTTGGTAGTTATGCACTGAATAGTCTAACCCCTAAAAAAGGTTATTCGTTTATTGAAAATATTGCTTATGGTTTAAAAGCACGGCAACGCATGGATATTTTTACTGCCGAAACCCCACGTAAACAACGACCTTTAATTGTATTTGTACATGGCGGGGCGTGGTTACACGGAGATAAAAAAGATTACCGCTTTGTTGGTGAAGCCTTTGCAAAAGAGGGCTATGACGTTGCGGTGATCAATTACCATTTGGCACCGGAACATGTATTCCCCAGCTATATTGATGACTTGAGCCTGGCATTAAATTATCTAAGCCAGCATCAAGCTAAACTGAATATTCGGACTGAAAAAATTGTGTTGATGGGACATTCAGCCGGTGCATTTAATGTCATGTCGGCGCTGTATCATCCAAAGCCCTATACCTTGCACTGCCGTAATCAAATTCAAGCGATTATTGGATTGTCTGGACCTTATCATTTTGATTATAAAGATGATCCCGTATGTGCCGATGCATTTGATCAGAGTATCCCTTATCAACATGTGATGCCGTATTATTTTATTGAACCGAACACGGTGAAACATTACCTGTTTCTGGCAGCCAATGATCAAATTGTCAGCCATACTAATTCCAGAGATTTGCATCGTATTCTGCAAGAAAAGGGCAATCATAGCCAGATGATTACCATTCCGGGTACCGGGCATGTTTCAATTATGGGGTCGGTTTCGAGTTTGTTTAGTCGCTATTTTCAGACCAAGAAACAAATTTTGGCAGCTTTGGATGAAGCCTTAAAGTCCTAGCTTATAACCATTCACGGGTGTCATCTGCAACAGGATGACCTTCGGTAATGTGTTTAATCATGGCGTATGCAATGCTGCCTTTAAACGGAATTTCGGGCAGTTGATCCAGTTTAAAGAACTGCGCATCGCTAATTTCTTCTTCTTGAAGCTTGATCTCTCCGGAAGCATATTCAGCACGGAAAGCCAGCATTAAATTGCTTGGAAAAGGCCAAGGCTGGCTGGCAAGATACTGGACATTTTTCAGTTTTAATCCAACTTCCTCGAAAGTCTCGCGGCGTACTGCTTCTTCTAAAGTTTCTCCAACTTCGACAAAACCGGCAATCAGACCATACATATTGCTTTTGTTTTTCGCATTTTTAGCCAGCAGGATTTCATCATCGCCACGTGTAATGACCGTGATCACGCAGGGTTGTACCCGCGGATATTGGTGATAACGGCAAGCCGGGCAAATCATGGCATATTCAGTTGGATGTGCTTGGGTCTGATGCCCGCAGTGACTGCAGAATTTATGGTTTTTACGCCATTCAAGCAGCTGGATTGCGCGGCTAGCCTGTTCGAATTGCTTGGTATCCCAAAGCGTCAATAACTGACGGATGGGAACCAGTTGCAAGCCTGGAGGAATAGGCTCATCTTCGAGAAGATCACGGGCAATCACTTGATCACCCGTGTTGAAGTGAAGATCACTTGCCAAACCTTCTACTTGGGGAAGCTGAAAGTTTTCATCCACTAACAGTTGATGTTGATGAAAGATATAAGCAAGTGATAATTCAGACATTAGGCTACAGTTTTCAGTTTTTCGCTACTTTGCAATGCTACATTAAACATCGACTGCAATACAGGCTGTTTGTATTTTAAATTGTCAATCATCATATCGGCACTGGCTAAAGTATCGAGGGTATGATTGATTTGCTCAACATTAATTGATGTTGAACTTTCAACTTGCTGCTGAATAAAGTCTGCTGCAGTTTTTAACGCAGTTTGACCCGCTTCAGCATTTAAGAACAAGAGTGCGCCACCAATTTCACGTAATTGGGTTGGGGTATTTTCTACAGTTGCCAAATTGTTGTCTTGTAAATATTGCATTAAGGTTTGGCTAGCAAGATCAATTACAGCTTTCGACTCATTCAGCAAAGCCGCATGCGCTTCATCTAAACGGTCTAAAGAGATATTCATGTTATGCACACGAAGCTGTAAACGGCTTGAGGTATGGTGACGCTCCAGTACGCCAATTGAATTCATTGCAGACAGAATGCAATTCATCAATTGCTGTGCAAAACCTTCATCTTTTAGCACTTCGGCACTGCTGAGCAAGCTGGCCTGGCGCGATAAGTCATTAAAGGCTTCATTCAGATTTAACACTTTGAAAATATTAGCAAGACTGATGAGTTTATCTTGTAATTCCTGGGTTTTTTCTGGGGTCATATTTTGATAGTTATATTCGATGTCGTTACGAATTTGCGCCATTTCCGTGGTTACAAGTTCACTAATCGTATGCATGGTATCAAAATCGGGGCCATAAAGATGACGGCTGAATACCTGCAATTGCGTATCGGTCAGATGGTCTTCACCCAGATTAAGCTGGCTGCGGATATGCTCAGCAGTCTCATCTTCCTGGCTAATGCACAGGCTTAAAATATTGGCTAAATCGGCCAGGCTTGGTTTGAAACGGTCTGGCGTGTTGAAGTATTGCGCCATATTGCGTTCAATGCTGACCAATGTGCGTAAACGCGGATCGTTGAGAAGCAAATGATCAATCTGTTCAAAAGCCACATGGACCAGATTCCAGTATTGCTTGCTGGGTGTATTTTCGGCAAGACCGGCTAAATATGCCCCGGTTAATTTAATCGCTTGCAGGTCAAATTCGGTTTCTTCCTGTCTAATCAGCTTGTTTAAAGACAGTTTATACAAGCGATGCACGTATTTAGATTTCTCTAAGCTTGGTGCTTTAGGAAGCTGAAAGTCAGGGGTAATAGAATCAATCAATGACTCGATATGCTGGCCTTCATGGGTAACAGGTTTACCCAATACAATCTCAAGGCGATTCAGCGTATCGAGCAGGAATTGCGGGATTTTAACTTCACGCAAGCAAATAAATTCGATATAGCGCTTCATCATGGTGGTGCCTTCACTTAAGGCGATCACCTCCTGCGTGTTAATTTGCGCAGGATTCCCCATAATCTTGCGCATTAACTCGGCAGAATATTGAGCGATTTGAGCCAGGGTAGGGATATTAATCAATACCAATACCTGGGCACATTGCTCAAATTGATTCAGTGCATCATCAATACCAAAAGGTAAGGTTTGGTCTTCTGCTAAGCTGCTAACCGCTGATTCGACTAGTTTAATTGAGTTATCAACCTCATTTTTTATTATCAGTAATGCAGTTGGGTCAAAATGAATAGAGGTTTGGTAAGACATGGATCTGCACCTTTCCTAGTGTTTTATCTGTTTATGAGCAGCCTGTTTAAGGGCGAAACTTCTTTACATTCAACTATAACTTAACTGTTAAACGTTTAAATACAAAAAACCACTAGAAATGTAGATTTTATTTTGCAAAAAGACAAGCTGTTCCATGTTTTTCTTCAAATTCCTTGACCCATGTCTCATGTGCCTCAAGTTCCTGTTCTGAAGGCAAGATCACAGGAAGCTCGACTTGTACGCTTAGACGTGCTGTCTGTGCCTCTTGCTGTTCACTCTCGGTCAAGGTATCCATGTCGAAGGAAACCTGTCCACCGGTCATGGCTAAATAGACATCTGCCAGAATTTCAGCATCGAGTAAGGCGCCGTGGAAAGTACGGTCGCGTTGTGGAATTTCGTAACGGCGCACCAAGGCATCCAGAGAGTTCTTTTGCCCCGGATGTTTGCTTTTCGCCATGGCCAAGGTATCGGTAACCTCGCACACTTCAGACAATGCCACAAAGCCCTCACGTTTGAATTCCATGTCCAGGAAGTTCATGTCGAAGCTGGCGTTATGCGCAATAATTTCTGCACCTTTTAAATACTCAAAAAGTACATCGGCAATTTCGGCATAAACCGGTTTGTCTTGCAAAAACGCGTCTGAAATACCATGGATATTTTCAGAATCACCCACCGGTTTTTTCGGATTGATATAAATGTGAATGGAGCTGCCGGTCAGTTTACGGTTGACCATTTCAATGGCACCGACCTCAATAATCCGGTCAGTGTCCTGGAAATAGAAACCGGTGGTTTCGGTATCCAGAATCAGCTGGCGCGGACCATGAACCTGCCTGGTTCGTGGCGTAATCGCAATATGTGGATGTTCTACATTGATCAGTTCAGACGCAGCATTTTCTATCATTTCATCTTGAACTTCAGCTTGGTCATTTACATCTTCAGGCTGAAGCATGTCTTGTTCTAAATTTTCTAAAGCTTCGCTGTCATCCTGTACATCAGATTCGATTAAATCGAAACCAAAAGGGTCATCTAGCAGCCAGTCCTTTTCCACTTTTTTTTTATCTAAAACCGTCGCTTCTGCTGAAGGTTGTTCCGCTTTTAATGCTGGATTTTTCATGGCTTTTAATGTTTGGTCTGCACCTAAGTTGGCAAGTTGATCTGCCATTTCATTGCCCGGATGTCCGGCATGACCTTTAATCCAGTTCCATTCAATTTCGCGGCCCTGACAGGTTGCATCCAGTAGTTTCCACAGGTCCGGGTTTTTAACATCTTTCCAGTTTTTCTTTTTCCAGCCATGAATCCACTCGGTAATCCCTTGTTTTACATAGTTGGAATCGGTCCAGATAATCAGTTTGGCATCACTGGGGCAGAACTTAATCCCTTCAATTGCCGCGGTGAGTTCCATGCGGTTATTGGTGGTTTCAGGCACACCGCCATACAGTTTATGCTCTTCAGTTTCAGTAATGACATATGCACCCCAACCGCCTAAACCTGGATTGCCACGACAAGCGCCATCGACATAGAGTGTTATTGTTTGAGCCATATAAACCAAATCCGAACGAGTGAGAGTCAAATTGAAGCATGTGAATGGTGTATTGTATAACGCAAATGCGCTTTTGAACTGTATAACATGCTTATTTTTTAATTTCTTGTAACATTTACAGTGAGATCGCGCTAAATTAATCTCTTGTGTCAGCGACATGCTTCACTACAATGGCATATCTAAAAAATAAATTTTATACGAGTTGTCTGGATTTTCTTTATGTATAAACCAACCGCGATTTTGTGGCAGCCTTTGTTACCCAATTTTTTTAAAATTACAGTATTGGGCTCAGCTTTAGCTGCGCTAGGTTTGACGGGTTGTTCCTCGAGCCAAAGTGCAACGCATGGATCAAAATCGAAACTGGTGGGTTCTGCATATCTGGACGCCAACAGCTTGGACTCTTTGGAAGATTTGCTCTCTGCAACAGATATGCGCGCGGTAGAAGGCGATCGTCTGCTCATTTTAAAACATGGTGATGTCTGGAAACGCATGACCGTCGGCTTTAAAATGGATCAAACCCATTGGGACTCCCGTATTGAAGCACAGCGCGGCTGGTTTATTTCACGTCAGCCCTATTTAGACCGTCTGAGTGCACGTGCTTCGCGTTATCTTTATCACACCGTGAAAGAAGCAGAGCGTCGCGGTTTGCCGACTGAACTGGCTTTGTTGCCGATCATTGAAAGCTCTTATGACCCTGCGGCAACCAGTAGTGCCGCAGCAGCAGGGATGTGGCAATTCATTCCAAGTACTGGACGTATTTATGGTTTAAAACAAACCAGCCTATATGATGGTCGCCGTGATGTGGTCGAATCGACGCGTGCAGCGTATGAATTTTTAGGTGGATTGTACAATCAGTTTGGCTCGTGGGAACTGGCTTTGGCGGCATACAATGCAGGCCCGGGACGTATCCAGCAAGCAATTAACCGGAATAAGGCAGCAGGTCTACCAACCGATTACTGGTCACTGAAACTGCCACAGGAAACCATGAACTATGTGCCACGTTTCCTGGCAGTTGCACAAATTATTAAAAATCCGGCTGCCTATGGGGTGTCTTTACCTCCAATTGCCAACCGCCCGCACTTTAGAGAAGTATCCGTTGGACCGGTGAGTTTGAATGAAATTGCCTCGATTACTGGCCTAAGCCGCGCTGAGTTATATCAGTTAAATCCGGGGCACCGCGGCGACCGTATTGATAGCGAAAGTCCAATGCGGATTATTATTCCTGCAGATTTAAGCCCATCGATTGATGCCCGACTTAAAAAATTATCACCAAGCTCGGGTGGTTTATGGGCAAATACGGCAAAACCTTTTACCCCGGAAAAGTCTAATCCGCCTGAATTAAATACCCGGGTGATGAGTCCGGTAAAAACCGCACCTCCGGTATTAACCACAACGACTACAAAAACTTCTCAGCCTGCTGCAACTGTAGCGGTTAAACCAGCCAACCCTGTAACAACAACACAGGCCTCGAATAGCCGCGTCTCTACCCCTCAAGGTTCAGCGGCGTTGGCATCGTTTGCAGCGAATAGCGATATTCCAAGTGCGCCACGTATACCTGTTGCTGTGACACCCGTTGCCAATGTTAAGCCTGTAACGGTTGAGCCACCATTATCTACAGCTGAACGTGAGCAAATTTTGGCTGCGGTAAAAGCTGAAGGTGCAAATAAAACAGTCGAGCAGGTGCTGCAACCTGTAGCCAGCAAAGCTGAACAAGACAAAGTGGTTGCAGAACTGAAAGCCATTGCACCGCAAGGTACAGAAATTACCGATCCATTTGACGGTAAAATTAAACTCACAGCGATTCAAACCAGCCAATCCATCGCAGAGCAACAAGGTAAAGAGCTGACTAAAGGTTTCTCTTATCCAAAAGGTGTAGCGGAAAATACCAAAGCCGATTCTGACGAAGCACAACGTAACCAAGGCAAAAACTACCTGAAGACGGATTCAGAAGTTGTGGTGGTCGCGCCTAAAGGAAAACGCAGTACTTATACCGTTCTTCCGGGCGATACTCTGGCCGTTATTGCAATGAAAAATGGTTTGAACTGGCGTGATGTGGCGAAGTGGAATCAGATCGATCCAAATTCACCACTGTATGTGGGAACCAGTATTTATCTATATGATGCTAAACCGCAAAGTACAGAAACGTCTGCAACAACCAAGACAAAAACACAGCCTGAAACTTATGTGGTTCAAGCCAATGACAGTTTGACTGGGTTGGCTAGCCAGTTTGGCCTGTCGGTGAAACAGCTTGCGGATTACAATAATTTATCGGTCAGCAGCGGTTTGCGTGTGGGGCAAAAATTATCCTTAAAAGAAACCGCTCAAAGCAATTCCAATACTGCAGATAACAAGACCAATAACGCAACACAAGCCGCTAAAGTGAAAACCAAGTCCTATGTAGTCAAGCGCGGCGAATATTTAAAACTGATTGCTGACCGTTATGCCTTGTCTAATCAGGAACTGGCAGATTTAACCACGGGCTTAACTTCGGGCAGCAGTTTAATGGTGGGGCAAAAAATTAATGTTCCATTACATGAAGTCGAAAACAAGCTAGAGACGAAGCAGGAAGAAAAAGCCACTGCTGTTAAAGTAGAAACGGTAGTTCCAGACACTTCGTATAAAACTGAAAATTATCGGGTACAACGTGGTGATACCTTATCCAGTATTGCTGCACAGTCGAAAATTTCTTTAACTGAATTGGCCCAGCTTAATAAATTATCCAACAGCAGCGGTTTACAGGTGGGTCAAAGCCTTAAAATCCCTGCAGGTTCAACCGTGCCTGAAAGTTATACCGTGCAATCCGGCGACAGCTTGTCGGCTATTTCGGCCAAATATAATTTGGGCATGGATTATATTGCCAATATTAACGGCATTAGCCGTAATACAGGCTTGCGTGTTGGACAGCGTTTAAAACTCAGTGGTGAAGCTGAACCTGCAGTTCAGCCTGTAAATGAAACAGTCATCGACAAGACTGAAAGAGCAGTTAAAGGCGTGAAGCCAAGTGTGCACGTGGTGAAATCAGGTGAGACTTTAAGTTCGATTGCACGTCAGCATTATCTACAGCTTCAGTACTTGGCCGATCTCAATCAGATTCGTACCAACAGCACTGTACGTGTTGGACAGCGGCTAAAAATCAGTTTACCGCCTGAAATTGAAGAAAGAGCCAACAGTATTCGTCCTGTCGCTGCAAGTCAGATAGAAACCAAATCTTCATCTCCTAAAGGCACTGATAGCTATACGGTAAAATCAGGTGAGTCTTTAAATGCAATTGCGAATCGGGTAGGGGTATCGGTTGCAGAACTGGCAAGCATGAATAAACTCAGTAGTAGTGCCGGTTTACGCGTGGGTCAAAAGATTGTGCTGCCTAAAACAGTCACAGAATACAAAATCAAGCGCGGTGATACCCTGATCGGTTTAGCTAACCGTTATGGACTGGATACAGATAAACTGGCGGAAATGAACGCGATCAAACCGAATACTCAATTGCGTATTGGTGAAGTGATTAAAGTTCCAAACTTATAATAATAACAAGACAGGGAGTCAGTTTAGATGTCATTTGCTATCGCAAAACGCTTGAGTTTTGCCTGCGGGATGAGTCTGTTGACTCAAGGGCTGTGGGCTGCTGTGCAGACCACGCCTTATATTGCCATCCATAGCCAGCCGAAATATGCTGGCTTGGCCGTCATGCCTTATGCCAATGCCAATGCGCCCAAAGGCGGTTATTTAAGTACTGCCAGCAATGGTACATTCGACAACTTAAATAGTATGAATGGCAAAGGCAGCTCAATAGAAGGTATTGAGCATTTGTTTGACTCGCTCATGTCGAGCTCACTGGATGAGCCGGGGGTGATGTATCCCTTGCTGGCAGAGAAAGTGACTTATGATCCGGATCAAACCCAATATGTCATTTTCCATCTCAATCCCAAAGCACGCTTTAGTGACGGCAGTGAAGTGACGGCACAAGATGTCAAATTCAGTTTTGATACCTATAAAACCAAGTCTAATCCGGGCTTGCAGATGTATCTGGCCGATCTGGACAAGACCGAAGTGTTGTCCAAATATGCGGTCAAGATGAGTTTCAAGTCTGACAATAATGCGGAGATGCCGCTGATCTTGTCGCAAATGCCAATTTATTCAAAACGCGACTGGCAGAACAAAGATTTCACCCGTGTCACCATGCAACCGATTTTAGGTTCAGGGCCGTATCTGATTGATCGCATTGATGCCGGCCGCAGTGTGACCTATAAACGTAATCCGAATTATTGGGCTAAAGATTTACCGGTCAATAAAGGGCGTTATAACTTTGACCGGTTGAAGTATGTTTATTACCGCAGTTTGGATATTGCCTTTGAGGGGTTTAAGTCGGGTCAATATACCCTGCATGAGGAGTTTACTGCGCGTAAATGGGTCACAGAATATCATTTTCCTGCGGTAAAAACCGGGATGGTGGTGAAATACAAGTTTCAGCACAATAACCCGATTCCCACGCAAAGTTTTGTCTTTAATACTCGCCGTACACCTTTTCAGGACATCAAACTTCGCCAAGCCATTAGCTATGCCTACGATTTTGAATGGCAAAACAAGGCGCTATTTTATGGGCAATATCGACGCTTACAGAGTTACTTTGCCAATAGTGAACTGGAAGCCAAAAGTGTTCCAAATAGTGCAGAACTGGCAATTTTAAAACCGTATTTATCTAAATTAACTCCAATTCAACGTCAGGGTGTTTTAAAGGACTGGAAATATCCAGTTTCTGATGCCAGTGGTTTTAATCGGAGTAATTTGCTGACTGCACGCCAGTTACTGATCAAGGCAGGCTATACCTTTAAGGATGGCCGTTTGCTGGATACCAAAGGCAAGCCGATTCGGATTGAATTTTTAATTCATCAAGATGGTTTACAACGCACGCTGATGCCGTTTATACGCAATATGAAACGTCTGGGTGTGGATGTTGCCATTCGCCATGTGGATGTGCCGCAGTACATTGAACGTATGCGCAGCAAGGACTTCGACATGACCACCAATGTGATGCCGCAATCACTCAATCCGGGCAATGAACAGGCACAGTTCTGGGGTAGCGCATCGGCAGATCAGCCGGGGAATTATAATTATGCCGGCATCAAAAATCCGGTGATTGATGAGGTGATCCAGCAGATCATCCGTGCACCTGATCGCGAGCAACTGGTCATCAGAACCAAGGTGCTGGATCGTTTATTGCGTGCCGGTTATTATCAAATTCCGACCTATGGTAAAGGTGAAAACTGGTTTGCTTATTGGAACATGTATCATCAACCTAAGGTAAAACCGAAACTTTCAACAGGGATTGACTATTGGTGGAGTGATGCCGCACAAGCCAAAAAAGTTACCCAGTATTTAAATCAAAAATAAACGATAAGCAAAAGCCAAGGCGCAAGGAACATTGTTTCGATGGGCATATATATATTAAAAAGACTGCTGCTGATTATTCCGACACTGTTTTTCATTTTATTGATTAACTTTGTGGTGATTCAGATTGCACCCGGAGGTCCAGTCGAGCAAGCCATTCAACAGGCGGAAGCTTTTCAGGGCATGGGCGCAACCGGTGGTGAAACCGCAACGGCCAAAAGCAATTATCAGGGTGCAAAAGGCTTAAGCGAAGAAATGGTCGAGAAGATTAAGGCGCAATATGGTTTTGATCAGCCGGCACCTGAACGCTTCTGGATGATGCTGAAAAGTTATGTGACTTTTGATTTTGGCACTAGTTTTTTTAAAGATAAGCCTGTGACCCAGTTGCTCTGGGAAAAAATGCCGGTGTCCTTGTCATTGGGACTATGGAGCACTTTGCTGATTTATCTGGTCTCTATTCCTTTAGGTATTAAAAAAGCCCGGCAACATGGCATGCTGTTTGATAAATCCACCTCCATGCTATTGGCGATTGGTTATGCCGTACCGTCTTTTGTCTTTGCCGTTTTACTGATTGTATTTTTTGCTGGCGGTTCATATTTCCAGTGGTTCCCGCTGCAGGGACTGGTTTCAGAAAATTTTAGTGAACTGAGCTTATTAGGCAAGATTAAAGATTATTTCTGGCATATGACTTTGCCTTTGCTGGCGATGGTAATTGGCGGTTTTGCCAGTCTCACCTATTTAACCAAATATTCATTTATGGAAGAGCTGAGCAAGCAGTATGTCTTGGCGGCACGTTCTAAAGGTTTAACTGAATCACGGGTGCTTTACGGACATGTTTTCCGTAATGCCATGCTGATTGTAATTGCAGGTCTGCCTGAAGCCCTGATCGGCATTTTCTTTGTTGGCAACCTGTTTATTGAAATCATCTTTAATCTGGATGGTCTGGGACTGCTTGGTTTTGAAGCGATTCAACAGCGCGACTATCCTGTGATTTTTGGAACATTGTTCCTGTTTACCTTGCTGGGTTTGATTCTGCGTTTAATCAGCGATGTGTTGTATCAGGTGATTGACCCGCGTATTAATTTTGATTCGCGAGGTGCTGAATAATGTCACCTTTAATGCATGCACGCCTGAAACGCTTTAAGGAAAACAAGCTCGGTTTTGGCTGCTTAATCGTCTTTGCCGTGATCCTGGTTTTATCGCTTGCTTCTGAACTGATCGCCAACGATAAACCGCTTTTGGTGAAATATGATGATTCACTTTATGTGCCGGTTTTTAAATCTTATCCGGAAACGGCTTTTGGTGGGGTATTTGAAACTGAAGCGGATTATAAAGATCCTGTGGTACAGCAACTCATCAACGATAAAGGCTGGGCAGTCTGGCCGCTAATCAAATATTCCTACCAGACACCGAATCTGGAACTGGCGGTTCCTGTGCCTTCTGCACCGACCTCGCAAAACTGGTTGGGCACCGATGACCAAGGGCGTGATGTGCTGGCGCGTATCCTGTATGGTTTACGCGTATCGCTGTTGTTTGGATTTGCTTTGACCATTGCTTCAGCCATTCTAGGAATCGCTGTCGGGGCAATTCAGGGCTATTATGGTGGATGGATTGATCTGCTCGGTCAGCGGATTTTAGAAGTGTGGGGCGGTCTGCCGATGCTATTCATGGTGATGATTCTGGTCAGCATGTTTACCCCGAATGTGTACTGGCTGTTTCTGATTATGTTGCTGTTCGGCTGGACCACTTTGGTGGGTCTGGTTCGTGCTGAATTTTTAAAGGCGCGAAATCTGGATTATGTCCGTGCTGCACGCAGTTTAGGGGTAGAAGATCGAACCATTATGTTCCGCCACATCTTACCGAATGCCATGAGTTCCAGTTTGTCGCAGTTGCCTTTTATGTTAACTGCCAATATTACCGCACTGACTGCATTGGACTTTTTAGGCTACGGTTTGCCGCCAGATGCTGCATCTTTAGGCGAGTTGCTGTTGCAAGGAAAATCCAACCTGAATTCACCGTGGCTGGCGCTGTCGGGCTTCTTTACCTTGGCCATTGTCTTATCTTTATTGATTTATATCGGGGAGGCGACACGCGATGCATTCGATCCAAGACGCCAATAATCCAGAAGCGGTATTAACTGTAGAACATCTCAATATTCAGCACGAACAGCAGGTTCTGGTGGATGACCTGAATTTTCAGTTGCATGCCGGTGAAACCATTGCCATTGTCGGGGAAAGCGGTTCAGGGAAATCGATCAGCAGTCTGGCTTTGTTGGGACTTTTGCCAAGCACCTTAAAAATAAAAGGTCAGGCTAGGCTGGGGCAACACGATCTGTTGGCACTGAAAACTGAGCAGCTGAGACAAGTTCGTGGTCAGAAAATTGCCATGATTTTTCAGGAACCGATGACGGCTTTAAATCCACTCCATCGGGTGGAAAAAATTATTGGCGAAACTTTATTATTACAAGGTTGGTCAAAGCAGAAGACCCAAGCGCGCATTATCGAATTGCTGAATGATGTCGGGATTAGCGAACCTGAAGATAAATTACGCCGTTATCCGCATGAACTTTCCGGTGGGCAGCGTCAACGGGTGATGATCGCCATGGCATTGGCTTTAGATCCGGACATTTTAATTGCTGATGAGCCAACTACCGCTTTGGATGTGACTTTACAGGCGCAAATCTTACATCTGCTTAAGTCATTACAGCAAAGCCGCAATATGGCGATGATTCTGATCAGCCATGACTTAAATCTGGTACATCGCTATGCCGATCAGGTGATTGTGATGAATAAAGGAATGGTCGAAGAACAGGGCAGCGTTGCGGAAATTTTTAACAACCCCAAACACGCCTATACCCGAGATTTGCTGAATCATGATTTTGGTGAAGCCATTCAAGTTGCAGACAGTCCGAATATATTGGCTTTACATAATGTCGCGGTGAAATTTCCAATCAAGCAAGGCTTGTTGAATCGGGTCAAAGACTACTTTGTTGCAGTTGAACCGCTGGATTTACAGTTGGCCCAAGGGGAATCGATCGGCATTGTCGGTGAAAGCGGTTCCGGTAAAAGCTCACTGGCCTTGGCGATTACCCGCTTAATTAAAAGTGACGGTGAAATTGTGCTGCTTGGCACAGATTTGAACCAATGCAATGAAAAGCAGTTACGTCCCTTACGTGCCGAATTTCAGATTGTATTTCAAGACCCGTTTAGCAGTTTAAATCCACGCTTGAATGTGGAACAAACCATTGGTGAAGGGTTGGGCTTAAAAAAACTGGCTACCGCGGAAATATCCCAGCGGATTGATGAAGCCTTGGAAAAAGTCGAATTGCCGGTTTCTTTTCGAACCCGTTATCCGCATGAACTTTCCGGTGGCCAGCGTCAGCGTGTTGCATTGGCACGAGCTTTGGTATTACGGCCTAAGTTACTTATTCTGGATGAACCGACCTCGGCACTGGATCGCACCACTCAGCGTGCGATTGTGAAATTGCTCAGACGCTTACAACAGGAACATCAGATCAGTTATGTGTTTATCAGCCATGACTTGCAGGTGGTGAAAGCGCTATGTCAGAAAGTATTGGTGCTACGCCGTGCTCAAGTCATGGAATTCCAGAGCACAGAGCAATTATTTTTAAATCCGCAAACTGAATATACCCGGCAACTGATTGAAGCCAGTCAGTACGTTTAAATTTACTGACAAGTCATATTGTCAGAATTGTCATTGACGGATTGCAGAATAAGGTTAGGGTATTAAATCTAGATAAATACAACTAAATCAGGATAGAAATATGAGCCATCTTGCTGAAGCGACCACCATTGGAAATGTCACTTTTAAAAATAGAATTATCAAAGCCGCGATGAGTGAAGCCTTGGCGAATGATGCAGGTCAGCCAAGCCAGCTACATTTTAATCTTTATGAAGCCTGGGCCAAAGGTGGCTTGGGCTGCGCGATTACCGGCAATGTGATGGTAGATTTCCGCGCCAAAAATGAACCGGGCGTGGTGGTGATTGAGTCGGAACGTGATTTGGCCAAGCTACAGCAATGGGCAGAGATTGGTAAACAGCATGGCATGGTGCAACTGATTCAATTGTCCCATCCAGGCCGTCAGTGTCCTAAAGGCTTAAACAAGGAAACGGTTGCACCGTCGGCAGTTCCTTTTAGCCCGGTGCTTGCCACCACATTTGGTACACCGCGTGAATTAGGTGAAGATGAAATTCTCGACATTATCCAGCGTTTTGCCACTTCTGCCCAAATCTGTGAAAAAGCCGGTTTTGAAGGCGTGCAGTTGCATGGTGCGCATGGTTATCTGATCAGCCAGTTTTTATCGCCCTTGACCAATAAGCGTCAGGATCAATGGGGCGGCTCGATTGAAAACCGCATGCGTTTCTTGCTGGAAATTTATAAAGCAGTTCGTGCGGCAACGTCGGAACAATTTATCATTTCGGTGAAACTGAACTCGGCAGATTTCCAGCGTGGCGGAATTACAGAAGATGAAGTCATTGCAGTGTTTAAAGCGATTGATGAAGCGGGAATTGACCTGATTGAAATTTCAGGCGGAACCTATGAAGCCCCGGCAATGGCTGGAGCAAAAGCAGATAAACGTAAAGTCAGCACCATTGCCCGTGAAGCGTATTTCCTCGATTTTGCCGAGAACATTCGTAAACAGGTCAAATGTCATTTAATGGTGACAGGCGGTTTTCGTACGGTTGCAGGGATGAATGCTGCACTGGACAGTGGTGCGTGTGAATTTATCGGAATTGCCCGTCCGTTGGCAGTGGAAACCGATTTAACCGATCGCTTGATAGCGGGACAGGATGTGCGTTATGCAGTAGATAAAATTAAAACCGGTATTCCCATGGTCGATAAAATGGCGATTATGGAAATTATCTGGTACGCCGCACAGTTTAAAGATATTGCACAAGGCAAACGTCCCAATCCAAAACTGTCCCCACTGAAAGTCTTCCTTAAATATGCCACAGGCAATATTACCGCCATAATTAAAGGCCAGATTAATTCACGTCGTAGTGCTTAAGCGGATTACCATGCTTTAGACCCATAAGACTCAAACTCCAAAGCAGACCATTGTCCTTGCTCTAATACACAAAAGGCTGGTCTGTTTTGTATGTGTTGCAAATAACACTGAATATGCTGTAGCGATTTAAATTCTGTATTAGATTGCCTACAAGCCAGTAGCGGAAACCATAATAAAAGATCTGCAATGCTAAAGTGATTACCTGTTAAATAGGTGTGGTTTTTAGATGCTAATCAATCGTGAATAAATGTTGGTTCAGCGCATTATTTAAATAACCACGATTGAAGCCAAACTTTAGGAATTTGCTGACAAATCTGAGTGGAAAAGGTGTTGTTGCTACAATTTGGGCAAAAATCTGTTTCAGTGCCAGATCAGGCATAAAGGTCGCTTCAGCAAAATTTTTCCAATAATAATAGAATGGTATTTCTTGGCGAGAGAGCTGGGATATGCCTAGATTATTCAATTGATGACTTAGGTAATCGGCAATTGCAGCTGTTTCAGACATTACAATGTTTTGTGTTGAATCATCATGAAAAAATTTGTACTGTCGGAAATTTGAGTGAAGAAGGATGGCTGGGTATATTTTTCCAATTCTTGAGTCTGGCTGGGATGGTCACCATAGATCACTTCATAATCGGGATGTAATTCTTCTAATAGCCAGAGGATTCGTTGAGAGCGTGAATTGGTGTTGTGAAACAGGCGAATATGTATAAGTTTAAGTTTATTATTTTACTGTTGTGAAAGTATAAAACAGAAAACTATTTAAGATTCAAGAATCTTAAAAACAAAAAAGCCTGAGTCAAAATGCTCAGGCTTTTTTATGAGATTTTTCAATCTCGAATATGGCGACCCTACGGGGATTCGAACCCCGGTTACCGCCGTGAAAGGGCGATGTCCTAGGCCTCTAGACGATAGGGTCATCTATATGAATTGGCGTCCCCACGGGGATTCGAACCCCGGTTACCGCCGTGAAAGGGCGATGTCCTAGGCCTCTAGACGATGGGGACGTTTCAGAGGTGGGCGTATAATAGGGTGGATATTAAAAGCTGTCAAACCTTTTTCTGAGATAATCTTTAAAAACCCAATCAAGTGAATAAAAATAAAACAAATATGTGAAATATACTTTGAAATTCGTTATTTTTTGCATTTTAAGGCATCCACGATGCTTTTGATGACCGTGGGATGCTGTAAATAGCCGCTAATGCTATGTGGATTGTTGATGGGTGTTCTGATTGCCTGATTAATAATCGGTGGTTCAAAATTAAAGGGGGGATTAGACAAAGGAAAGGCTGTTAAAAAATCATCAGGTGAATAAAAATTGAACCAGTCGCCATAAAGTTGAGGTGGTCTGGAAATAGGAGTGACGAGTTTTTCTTGAATGACTTTAAATGCTAAAGGCGAGCCTAAGGTAATAAAGCGCTGAATTCTGAAATGCGGATATTGATGCAACAGGTTATAGGTAATGACCGACCCGAGTGAATGCGCCACAATAATATGATCTAGCTCTGGATGAAGATAAGACATGATCCGCTGGTGAACTTCATGCATGAAATCCGGGTTGGAGAGATATAAGTAAGTTTCAATCAAGAATTTACGAATCAATGTTTCATGCAGCTTGGGATAATGATTGAGAAACAGAACCAGCTCTTTAAAGGCATGATCTCTGGTCAGCGCAGTCATGAGGGCTAAACGCTGGGTTAGTGACTTGGCATATGCCGGATTAAAATCCGGTAATACGCTGACACAGGGATGAGGTTCCGGGGCGATGGTGCTGTTATGCGATAAATGAAAGGGAAGATGTAAATGTGAAATAGACTTGGGTAATAAAGTATCTAAATCCAGATTGTTATACAGTTTATGTTTGCTGAGTAAATCACCATAAAAAGGTAACTTGATATCCAGTGAGTTTAGCTCAAGATCGAGATGTGAATGATTTAAACCGGACTGAAAGGCATTTAACCAATGTTGTCTTAATGAATCTGCATCATAGCTTTGCTGATTCATGCCGTGAATAAAAATGATTTTCATACCGGGCCAGACTTTTTATTGCGGTTATTGTCTTTATTGAGCTTAAAAAAAAGAGTGGTACTTGACCACTCTTTTTATGTGTTAGTTTTGCTTTCGATAGAAAACATAATAACTGAGATAACACGCGGCAATAAAGATCAAACAACCAATAAAGCCTGGTAGCATTTCAGGGTCGGTGGCCATACTGATACAGGTAATAAAACAGAAGATAAAACCTAAGATCGGCACGATTGGAAACAAAGGTGCGGCAAATCCTAATTCTTTTGCAGTATGACCTGCTTTATACCACTGACGACGGAAATTGAACTGGCTCAGGCAAATGCTCATCCAAACCACAACCATGGTAAATGCAGCCACACCCAGCAAATTTTTGAAGATGGTTTCAGGTGCAAACTGTTCTGACAGTAAACCCGGCAAGGCACCCAGCATGGTGACCATAATGGCAATAAATGGAATGCCGCGATGGTTTACTTTAGAGAATACCGCAGGAAGTTGTTTTTTGTCAGATAAGGACCACATCATGCGTGAAGCGGCATATAAACCCGAATTGGCTGCAGATAACAGCGCCGTAATAATTACAAAGCGAATAATATCTTCTGCATGTGGAATACCAATATAGGTAAATACAGTGACGAATGGACTGCTACTGACACCTTCAGCACCCAAGCCTGCCAACTGATGTGGCAACAGCGCACTAATCACGATAATGGTACCGACAAAGAAGATTAACAATCGCCAGATCGCTGCATTAATCGCTTTAGGCACATTCTTGGCAGGGTCTTTGGTTTCACCGGCAGCCACACCAATCAGTTCGGTGCCCGAGAAGGCGAAGTTCACAATCAGCATGGTTGCAAAAATAGGGAACAGTCCTTGAGGGAACCAACCTTGAGCCGTCAGGTTGCTAAATAAAGGCGCAGATGAGTAGCCCTGGAATGAAAATATCCCAAAGATTGCCAACAGACCTAAAATAATAAAGCTGATTACTGTGACCACTTTGACGAGGGATAGCCAAAATTCAGATTCTGCAAATAATTTGGTTGAACTCATGTTGAGTCCAAAAACAATGGCTGCAAAACCAATGGTCCAAATCCAGACTGAAATTTGCGGAAACCATTCCTGCATCAGCAAGGCTGCCGCAGTAAATTCAGTTCCCAGCGTGGCTGTCCACGTCAGCCAATACAACCAGGTAATCATATAGCCCGTACCCGGACCAATGAATTTGTGTGCATATGTGCCAAAAGAACCCGATTCAGGCATATGCACCGCAAGCTCGCCTAAACAAAGCATAACTGCATAGGCAATTAAACCACCTAATACATAGGCGATGATAGCACCTACAGGCCCCGTTTGTGCAATGACTTCACCCGAACCTAAAAACAAACCTGTTCCGATTGCGCCACCAAGCGAAATCATGACCAGATGTCGAGTACTCATAGCGCGTTTTAAAGGCGCAGAATTGCCCTGATGCGAAGCATCATTCGGAGTATGAGATGACTGCATAAGAGAAAAACAAAAAAGAGAAATGAAGCAAGCTATTGTAGTGAAAAACTACAAATCTGCAATGTAATAATGAGAACTGTTGAAGCTTGAATGATCGTATGAAACGATATATGGCGACCCTACGGGGATTCGAACCCCGGTTACCGCCGTGAAAGGGCGATGTCCTAGGCCTCTAGACGATAGGGTCGTTAGGAGGTGATGCGTATATTATGGATTTTTAATGGGGCTGTCAAACCTGTAATTGCATTATTTTTAAAATATTGAATTGATTGCATAAAAAATGACAAATCTCTATAAAAAAGCGCAGTTTTAAACTGCGCTTCCTTCATATGGCCATCACGAACTAATTTTTATTATGATACAACCCATAATAACTGGCATAGCAGCCTGCCATAAACAGCAGGCAGCCAATAAAACCAGAAATCATTTCAGGGTCAGCAGCCATGCTTAAACCTGTCGCTGTACAGCAAACAAAACCGAGAATTGGTACAAGAGGGAACCACGGGGTACGGAATTTAAGTTCTGCAACCTGATGACCCTGTTTGAGCCATTGACGGCGGAAATTAAACTGGCTCCAGCAGATGCTCATCCAGACAATGACCATGGTAAATGCAGCCACACCGAGCAAGTTTTTAAAGATGACATCTGCGCCAAACTGTTCTGAAAGCAGGCCCGGTAAACCACCAATCATGGTGACCAGCACCGCCACTACAGGAATGCCGGATTTACTGACTTTGGCAAAGACACGAGGCAGCTGGTTCTGTGCTGCCAAAGCCCACATCATGCGGGAAGCGGCATAAAGCCCAGAGTTTGCAGTCGAAAGTAATGCGGTAATAATCACAAAACGGATGATATCAACCGCGTAAGGAATGCCCATCAGGTTAAACACGGATACAAATGGACTGCTACTTAAACCATGACCGGCATTGAGTCCTGCATCCTGATAAGGAAGCAGAGAGCTAATCACGATAATGGTTCCCACAAAGAAAATGATTAAGCGCCAAACAGCCGCATGAATGGCTTTGGGTACATTCTTCTCCGGATTTTGGGTTTCACCCGCCGCAATCCCAATCATTTCTGTACCATTAAATGCAAAATTGACAATCAGCATGGTGGCAAAAATAGGGAATATGCCGTTGGGTAACCAGCCATGTTCGGTTAAATTTGCAAAGAGTGGGGCAGATTCATAACCTTGAAAAGGAATAGAACCAAAAATAGCGCCAAAACCTAAAACAATGAAAACCAGAACGGTGGCCACTTTAATCATTGAAAGCCAAAATTCAGATTCGGCAAAAGTTCGGGTGGAACTCAAATTGGACAGCAGAACCCCGCTGGCGAAAATCAGCGTCCAGATCCAGATTGAGGTAGTGGGAAACCATTCCTGCATCAGTAAGGCAGCGGCAGTGAATTCCGTGCCTAAAGTCGCTGACCAGCCGAGCCAGTACATCCAGGACACCATATAGCCTGTACCGGGGCCAATATAATTGGATGCAAATGCACCGAATGAGCCTGACACAGGCAAATGTACTGCAAGCTCACCTAGGCAAAGCATCACCATGTAGGCAATTAAACCACCAATAATATAGGCGATGACTGCACCCAGTGGACCTGCTTGTGAAATGACTTCACCCGAACCTAGAAATAAACCGGTACCGATTGCACCACCGAGGGAGAGCATAATGAGATGACGCTTGGTCATGGCTCTTTTTAACGAACTGGTTTGCCCCTCAGCAGCTGAATGCGGCGAAGGTTGTGTAGGAGATTGCATAGTTTAGAAAAAGAGTTGAAAGAATTATTTTAATTGTTGATTGCGTGAATATTCATATAAATCGTTTTTTTCTGACTCATTACTAAATTTAATAAGAAAACCAGATAAATAAAAAGAATGACTTAAATCGCGCTTTAATGATCCGGTGTTTGATATTTTGGTGATTGTTGCGCAGGTGCCTGTTTAGGTGCAGCAGAGGAAGATTCTTGGGCAGGTTTGGCATCTTTGCTGGCAAGATAAATATATACGGCTGAAGGCAGCAGAATCATGAATACAATAAAAACGTTTTTCAACATCATCGAGGCAGTATTGATGGGAGAGCTTAACCTTAGCATGCAAGCTGAGATAAAAAAAGAGAGCACCAAAGTGCTCAGGAGTTAAACTTTAAAAATTAGAACTTAAAAGTAATATCGGCAATAAATTGGCGAGCAGTTTTTAGCGTTCGTGGTTCCATCATTATTTACATTGCTATTTTGTGGACTAATCAGATGATTCACCATTAGACCTAAGATGGGTACAAATTTCTGGAAATTGAAAATATCGCTTTGGAATTAAATAGAATAAAAGCTGTTTTAATCGAAACTAAAACAATGAATAGAATCTGAAATAATGAATAGAATAGAGGGTATTTAAAAAGAAGCAAAATCTAAAAGAATAGAATACTTTTAATAAATTGAATGAAAGCGAGGAGAAAGAATAAATGGCGTCCCTACGGGGATTCGAACCCCGGTTACCGCCGTGAAAGGGCGATGTCCTAGGCCTCTAGACGATAGGGACGTTTAGAAGATGGCGGTATCTTATTGATCCGCCACCAGAGTGTCAAGTAGATGAGGTGCGAGTTTGTTCAAAATATAGCAAAACAGTTCAGCAGTCTTTTGAGTATCGTATAAAGCAGAGTGTGCTTCCTTACCATCAAACTCAATTCCAGCGTGAATACACGATTTTGCCAGTACGGTTTGACCAAACATGACCGCACTTAAAGTCACGGTATCGAACACAGAAAAACTGTGAAATGGATTTTGATTTTTAGTTCCAGTACGTGCAATGGCTGCTTGTACAAAACCTAGATCGAAATGCGCATTATGACCAACCAAAACGGCGTGGGTACAATTCTGCTGGCGACGAACTTCATTTACAGATTTAAAAATACGTTTTAAGGCACTTTTTTCATCTTCCGCCATGGCCATGCGCATCGGATTAAATGGATCAACCCCAATAAAATCCAGTGAACGGCGGTCTAAATTCGCCCCTTCAAAAGGATTAATATGTGCATGATGGGCTTCACCTGGCACAAATTGACCTTCTTCATTATAAATAATGGGAATTGCTGCAATTTCCAATAAGGCATCGGTCTGTGAGTTAAAACCTGCTGTCTCGACATCGACAACAACAGGTAGAAATCCACGGAAACGCTGACCAATTATTGGTTGGGTTTCATCTGTCACACTTTTCTCCATTGGATGGTATTACCCGCATATAGTGGGATAATTTTTTCACCATCCAAGTAGTCTAAACTTGTCGGAATAACTTGCTCTTCTTTGACCAGGGTAATGGTATTGGTATTACGCGGCAGACCATAGAAGTCAGCACCGAAGTGGCTGGCAAAACCTTCCAGGCGGTCAATTTTACCGACTTGGTCAAAAGCTTGAGCATATAATTCAATTGCGGTTGGTGCACTATAGCAACCTGCACAGCCACATGCATTTTCTTTAGCATCTTTTGAATGCGGCGCGCTGTCTGTACCCAAGAAAAATTTAGGATTCGAGCTGGTCGCCACTTCAAGTAATGTTTGCTGATGGGTTTGACGCTTTAAAATCGGCAAACAATAGAAATGCGGTTTCACGCCACCGACCAGCATATCATTACGGTTAAACAATAAGTGCTGTGGAGTAATCGTCGCAGCAACATTGCGGTCTTGTTCGAGCACAAAATGTGCAGCTTCACTGGTAGTAATGTGTTCAAGCACCAGTTTAAGCTGAGGGAACTGTTTTAAAAGCGGAGAAAGCACTTCATCGAGGAAGCGTTTTTCACGATCAAAAATATCGACATGGTTGTGAGTAACTTCACCATGCAGCAATAAAGGCACTTGATGCTCTTCAAGTTGCTCGATTACGGCATACACTTTACGAATATCGCTGACACCATTGTCTGAATTTGTCGTTGCACCAGCAGGGTATAGCTTGATGGCATTTACATGTTCAGATTCTTTGATTTTTTTAACTTCACTCGGTTGGGTGAAGTCCGTAAAGTAAAGCACCATACGCGGATCAAATGAGATGCCTTCAGGGACATGCGCCAAAATACGTTCACGATAAGCAATCGCTTCTTCAACTGTTTTCACAGGAGGAACAGTGTTTGGCATACAGATTGCGCGGGCAAACTGTTTGGCTAAATCTGGAACCGTACGTTTTAAAGCAAGACCATCACGAAGGTGAGCGTGCCAATCATCTGGCTGGAGGAGAGTGATTGTATTCAAGGCCATTTCAATCGAGGAAATAAAACAAATGATAATCTATAAAGTGTGAAAATGGTAACGAGAATTAAAGACAAATGGTGATATATATTTAAATATAAACCATAAAATTGTGTTACTTTTAAGTAACTAAAAAATAACTACATAATGCTTGCGAATGGAATACAAGTATAATCTGGCTAAATTACAGTATGATAAAGAAAAAGTAGAAGAACTGATTACGCAGCAAAGCCGCCGCGTGGGACAAGTTTTTCCAAAAAAATTAGAACAGGAATTTTGGTCTAAAAATTTAGAACGCGCGCGTAAACATCTCGAAAAATACTTTTGGGGTGGCGTTTTAACCTATTTTGTTTTTATGGTGGTCATGATTCCAAGTGACTACTGGATTATCGACCAGCAATATTTCGTCCATGATTTCGTGCGCTGCATGTTAGGACTGGTGAATGGTGGCTCTTGTTTAATGGTCTTGTTCTGTTTTGCTTATTACCCTAAATTACGTCCATATTTTGCCCATGCTGCGATGGGACTCAAGTTTTGGGCGATTGTCTCCATGTCATGGTTGACCATGACCGTAGATACGGTTGTGCTACAGCATCAGGCCATGGCGATATTATGTATTATTTATATTCTTGGTTATATTCTGACCGGGGTAAAACCCTTTCACATGTTGGTGACAGGCGTATCGGCAGCAATGTTCACCATTGTTCTGTTTTTAGGGCTGCAAGTTAATTTTGATGCGATGGTGCTGGGGCGTATTCTCACTGGAAGCTGCGTACTCGGTTATGTGATTAGTCATATGATTTTTGCACGTGAACGGATGATTTATCTGTATTCAATGCGGGCTAGAATTAGTGAAAAAATTCACCGCATTCATAATTCGGAATTATTGCATCTGAGCCAGCACGATGAACTGACTAAAATTTCAAATCGTCGTACTTTCGATGAAATGATGGAAGTTTTTTATCAGCAAACTCGCCTAGAGCACAGCTCTTTATCCATTTTGTTTATTGATGTCGATTTCTTTAAAAACTATAACGATTTTTATGGCCATCAAAAAGGCGATGATGTTATTTTTTCGATTGCCAAATCCATTAAAAATGCCATCCGGCATATGGACTTTGTCGCACGCTATGGGGGCGAAGAGTTTGTGGTGTTATTGCCAGAAACAGATGCCCATGGTGCCTATGCGGTTGCATCGAATATTTTTAAGGCCATAGAGCGTCTGGAAATTCCGCATGCTCAATCATCGGTGTCGAGCTATATTACGATTAGTTTGGGGATTACGGTGTATCGAGGGGAAAATGAGCTGAGCAAAGAAGAATTGCTCAAGATTGCCGATCAAGCCTTGTATCGGGCCAAACAACTTGGACGCAACCAGATTTATTATCAATCCATTCGTGCGGCCAATATTGCTTAGCGTCTTCAAATTCAGCGATAAAAAAACCGCCATTTAGGCGGTTTTTTGACATCAAACAAACTTATTTGTTTTTGTCTTTTAATTGAGGCACTGCAGAACCTGTACCCACAGCAAGAAGACCTGCGTTGGTATAAATGCCGAGTTTCGCACGTGTATCTGTAATGTCCAGGTTACGCATAGTTAACTGACCAATACGGTCCATAGGCGTAAACATAGAATCACCTTTCTCCATCGTCAAACGCTCAGCTTCATAAGTGAGGTTTTCAGATTCGGTGTTCATGATGGTGAAGTCATTACCACGACGAAGTTCTAGCGTTACAGTACCAGTTACTGCTTTAGCAACCCAACGTTGAGCGGTTTCACGAAGCATAAGCGCTTGAGAATCGAACCAGCGACCTTGGTAAAGCAGACGGCCTAAACGTAAACCGTTGATACGGTATTGCTCAATGGTATCTTCGTTATGAATACCGGTTACAAGGCGTTCGTAAGTGATATGAAGAAGCGCCATACCTGGTGCTTCATAGATACCGCGAGATTTCGCCTCGATGATACGGTTTTCGATTTGATCCGACATGCCTAGACCATGACGACCACCGATACGGTTCGCTTCAAGAATCAATTCAACTGGATTGTCAAAACGTTGGCCGTTCAATGCAACTGGAGTACCTTCTTCGAAAGTCACAGATACAAGTTCAGGTTTAACCTCAACCTCGTCTTTCCAGAACGCAACACCCATAATTGGATCAACGATTTTAATACCTGCATTCAGGTATTCAAGATCTTTGGCTTCGTGAGTCGCACCCAACATGTTTGAGTCAGTCGAGTAAGCTTTTTCTTTTGACATTTTATAGTCAAAGCCGTTGTCGATTAAGAATTGCGACATTTCGGCACGGCCACCTAGTTCATCAATAAACGTTTGGTCTAACCAAGGTTTATAGATTTTAAGGTTCGGGTTGGTCAGCAAACCATAACGGTAGAAACGTTCAATGTCGTTACCCTTATAAGTTGAACCGTCACCCCAGATGTTTACGTCGTCTTCTTTCATTGCGGTAACAAGCATGGTACCTGTTACTGCACGACCCAATGGAGTCGTATTGAAATAAGGAACACCGCCAGTGCTAATGTGGAAAGCGCCACATTGAATCGCAGCAATACCTTCAAGTGCAAGCTGTAAACGGCAGTCAACTAAACGAGCTTTTACTGCGCCATAAGCTTCAGCTTTCTTAGGAATTGCATCGTAGTCTTCTTCATCTGGCTGACCCAAGTTTGCTGTATAAGCATAAGGTTCAGCACCTTTTTGTTTCATCCACAATAAAGCAGCTGAGGTATCAAGGCCACCAGAGAAGGCAATCCCGACTTTTTTGCCTACTGGTACATTCTGCAAGATAGTTGCATTGTCAGTCATTGTAAGTCCTAACGATATAAAATAGGCACCACGATAATTGGTAGCCGAGGAGAATCTATAGTTGCTTCAATTGTAGCACTTTTAGGTAAAAATTTTTTCGTAAAAATAAACAATCAAAAAAATATCTGTACTTTTTAAGCGGATCGTATAGTGAAAGATCATTAACAGATGATTTAAGGACAGTGAAAAGGAATTTAATTAAATAATTTACCCTGTAAATTAAAAGTGAAGAGTTAGAGCCTAGAACCTCTTTATGGATTTGGTAGAGCACAAAAATAACAAGAGTTGAGTAAAGCCAGCATTTGCTTTACTCCATTGTCACCGCGTTGAAAACGGTAAAAAATTATAGTCCAATTTCTGAGCTAATGAAGTCTCCTGATGCCTGCCAAGTTGAAAGGCTGGAGGAAACGGAACAGGTTGTTTTGAGGGTTAAAATATATAATATGGAACAGCAAGTTAGATGGATTAGACTAAAGTTGCATACATATATAGAAGTCAAAATATAATTTAAAAAAAAATTAAATAAAAACAAAGCTAAAGTTTCTGTCGAATCATTTTTAGCGCATTTTAAAAAACAGTCTCTGATTTAAATTCCTGTATTTATTGGTCTGACCAATAATATTTTATTTAGACCGCTATTGATCTTTAATTAAACAAAAACTAGTATATTTGCTTAAATATGAATTATTTTTTTGTTTTATTTATTATTGGTCATACCAATAATGATTTAATCTTTAAAATAATCAGACCAATTCTAATCGCGCCGTGAGCATTTCAAGGAGAAGACAATGCTTCAATCTTGGCAACAGATTTACGATCCTATGGGGAATATCTGGATTTCCAGTGCAATTGCCCTTATTCCCATTATCTTTTTCTTCCTCGCATTGGCGGTTTTTCGATTAAAAGGTAGTGTGGCGGGAACCATTACAGTTGTTTTAGCACTGCTGGTTTCTCTTTTTGCTTATCAGATGCCTGTTGCAGTCGCTTTTGCCTCCATGATTTATGGCTTTTTCTACGGCTTGTGGCCGATTGCCTGGATTATTATTGGGGCGGTATTTTTATATAAAATTTCAGTAAAAACGGGTCAATTTAATATTATCCGTTCTTCAATTTTATCCATTACCGAAGACCAGCGTTTGCAAATGCTGCTGGTGGGTTTTGCTTTTGGTACTTTCCTTGAAGGTGCAGCAGGCTTTGGTGCGCCGGTCGCTATTACGGCTGCCTTACTGGTCGGACTGGGCTTTAAACCGCTATATGCAGCAGGCTTATGTTTAATTGTAAATACTGCACCCGTTGCCTTCGGCGCGATGGGGATTCCTATTATTGTCGCAGGGCAGGTGTCTGGCGTGGATACCATGGAAATTAGCCAGATGGTGGGTCGTCAGTTACCGTTCATGGTGCCGATCGTCCTGTTCTGGATCATGGGAATTATGGATGGCTGGCGTGGTATTAAAGAAACCTGGCCTGCGGTGATTGTGGGTGGTGGCTCTTTTGCAATTGCACAATACTTAACCTCTAACTTTGTCGGTCCAGAGTTGCCGGATATTACTGCAGCGATTGCATCCTTAGTGACCTTAACGATTTTACTTAAATTCTGGAAACCTAAACACATTTTCCGTTTTAGCAATGAAGACGGCAATGTAGATGAGAGCTTACAAGCCAATAAGCAAAAAAAATACACACTGGCACAGATTGCCAAAGCCTGGTCGCCATTCATGATTTTAACCGTGATGGTGACTATTTGGAGTATCAAACCCTTTAAGGACTTGTTCACCAAAGACGGCGCATTACATGACTGGGTATTTTCAATCAAGGTGCCGTATTTGCATCAACTGGTGCAGAAAATGCCGCCGGTGGTTCCAGAAGTTAAAGATTACGATGCCATTTTTAAATTTGACTGGCTCTCTGCCACAGGGACAGCCATTTTTATTGCAGCGGTCATTACTATTATTTTCTTGAAAATGAAGCCAAAAGAGGCCGTGGTGACCTTTGGCGAAACGCTCAATGAATTAAAAACCCCGATTTATTCCATTGGTATGGTGTTGGCCTTTGCGTTCATTGCCAATTATTCAGGCATGTCGGCAACATTGGCATTGGCGCTGGCACATAGCGGCAAAGCCTTTACTTTCTTCTCGCCATTCTTGGGTTGGATCGGGGTGTTTTTAACCGGTTCTGATACTTCAGCCAATGCATTGTTTGCAGCGCTGCAAGCCACCACCGCTCAACAGATTGGGGTGCCGGAAGTGCTGCTGGTTGCGGCCAATACTAGTGGCGGGGTCACCGGAAAAATGATTTCGCCGCAATCCATTGCAATTGCCTGTGCTGCGGTAGGGCTTGTAGGTAAAGAATCTGATCTGTTCCGTTTTACCGTTAAACACAGTATCGTCTTTACCATCATGATGGGTATTATTATTACCTTACAAGCTTATGTGTTCCCGTGGATGATTCCATAACACGCAATTGAGGTCAGCAAATGAAAGTCTCCGACAAAGTCGTACAAAGCCTGCGCATATTGATTGAGCAAAATAATATGCATGTTGGAGACCGTTTGCCTGCTGAACGGAAATTATGTGAACAACTGGGCGTATCTCGTTCCTCTTTACGCGAAGCCATTCAGCAACTGACCAGTCGGGGAATGTTGCTGAGTAAAGTCGGAGCAGGTACGTTTTTGCAGCAATTGCCGACCAACTGGTCGCAACATCAAATCGTGCAGCCCTTAAGTGACTTGATTGATCAGGATCCTGCTTACCGTTTTGATGTGCAGGAAGCACGAACTATTCTGGAAGGTGGGACAGCGTGGTATGCCGCAGAGCGCGCCACCCCTGAAGACCTGCAAAATATTCGGGATTGCTATGCACAGATTAGCCATTTTCAAGCCATTGGCGATGATGATCAGGCGGCACAGGCCGATGCCAGATTTCATCTTGCCATTGCTGAAGCTTCGCATAATCTGGTGCTGATCCAGATGATGCGTGGCTTATTTGATTTGTTGCAATTCAACGTGGTTCTGGGACGCCGAAAAGTGTATTCCGAACCGCATCGTTTTGATCAGTTGCATTTACAGCATCAACAAGTGATAGATGCGATTGAACGTCGAGATCCAGAAGCTGCCAGACAGGCAGTGTGTGGACATATTGAGTTTGTTATTCAACAAGTGCGCTCGATTGATGAGGAAGATGCCCGTCGTCAGCGTGCGAGTCGATTAAATAGGATTTAACCATGATTATTTCTTCTGCTAATGATTACCGCGAAGCCGCTAGACGTCGCTTGCCACCCTTTTTGTTTCATTATATTGATGGGGGAGCATATGCGGAATATACGCTCAAGCGTAATGTAGAAGACTTATCCAAAATTGCCTTAAGACAGCGTGTTTTGAACGATATGTCGTCTTTAAGTCTGGAAACCAGATTGTTTGATGAAACCTTGTCGATGCCTGTGGCTTTATCACCGGTCGGTTTGACCGGGATGTACGCGCGTCGCGGTGAAGTGCAGGCGGCAGTCGCGGCAGATAAAAAAGGCATACCTTTTACTTTGTCGACAGTTTCAGTCTGTCCGATTGAAGAAGTGGCACCAGCCATTCAGCGCCCAATGTGGTTTCAGCTTTATGTGCTACGTGACCGCGGTTTTATGAAAAATGCCTTGGAGCGTGCCAAAGCGGCAGGTTGTTCAACTTTAATTTTTACCGTGGATATGCCCGTTCCAGGTGCGCGCTACCGCGATGCCCATTCTGGAATGAGTGGTACCAATGCCGCCATGCGCCGTTATTTGCAATCGGTACTGCATCCGCAATGGGCATGGGATGTGGGATTGCATGGCCGTCCGCATGACTTGGGCAATATTTCAAAATACTTGGGTAAACCGACTGGACTTGAAGATTATATTGGCTGGTTAGGCAATAATTTCGATCCGTCTATTTCCTGGAAAGACTTAGAATGGATTCGGGAATACTGGGATGGGCCTATGGTCATCAAGGGTATTTTAGATCCTGAAGATGCCAAGGATGCAGTACGTTTTGGGGCAGATGGCATTGTGGTGTCGAATCATGGTGGCCGTCAGCTGGATGGTGTTTTATCCAGTGCTCGTGCTTTACCGCCGATTGCCGATGCGGTCAAAGGCGAGATTAAAATTCTGGCCGATTCCGGTATCCGTAATGGTTTAGATGTGGTGCGTATGCTGGCTCTGGGCGCAGATACCTGCATGCTCGGACGTGCCTTTATTTATGCTTTAGGGGCAGCAGGTGGAGCAGGTGTTTCTAATCTACTGGATTTAATTGACAAAGAAATGCGTGTAGCCATGACGCTAACAGGTGCAAAAACCATTGCAGATATCACCTCGGATTGTTTGGTGAAGTTAAATAAAGAGTTGGCTGAGTGATGATCTATCTGAACTCTTTTTTGAAAAGAATGAGTTTTCCCCTTTATTAAAGAGGGGTTCGGGGAGATTTTGAGAATTTATAAATTAATAAATTCCAGAAAAATGGCTTCGATTTTTTTAATTTTCCTCCAAGTGTTTGTTAATTGTATACATAAGAAATTCAAACAAGACGAGTTTAGACGGAGTCTTATCGTGAAAAAGCAAATACTTGGAGCTCGGCTGTTACTTTGGTCTCGCCCAAAGTAACCAAAAGCATTTGTCACCCGTTGAACTCGCCAAATAACAAAACGAATTACTCTCTCGCAGAAACATTCAGGTTCATATTTCAGTCTGCCTCAAACAGCAACGGATGACGTTTTTGTGTATCAAATGTTTTAGTTATTACGATATTTCTAAAGCGTATTAAAAAGAGAGGTGAGTAGCTCAAAATGACGTTAGAAAAGGATTAGAAATATGTTCACGCAATCAGCTGCACAGCAAACCATTCAAAACCTCATCACGATTGTCGGCAAGCAACATGTATTGACTGAGGCCAAGGACACCCGTTTATATCGTCAAGGTCGACGTTATGGATCCGGTCAGGTTCTGGCAGTAGTGGTGCCGGGTTCTTTGGTTGAGCAATGGCAGGTATTACAAATTGCTGTTCAGGCAGATTCTATTGTCATTATGCAGGCTGCCAATACTGGACTCACCGGAGGATCAACGCCTTTTGGTGACGATTACGACCGGCCTGTAATTTTAATCAATACCCGCCGTTTAACCGGTATTCAAGTGATTAATGATGCAAAACAAGTCATTTGCTTACCTGGTGCAACCTTAGACAAACTTGAAAAGGAACTTGCTCCTTTTAATCGTGAACCGCATTCCGTAATTGGTTCATCCTGTATTGGCGCTTCGGTGTTAGGTGGGGTTTGCAATAATTCGGGTGGCGCCCTGGTTCGTCGTGGACCGGCTTATACCGAATTGGCGCTGTATGCACGTGTCAATGAATCTGGACAACTGGAACTGGTCAATCATTTAGGAATAAATTTGGGTGCAACACCAGAAGAAATTTTGTCGACCTTAGAAAGTCAGCAATATCAGTTGAATGATATTCAACACGATTCCAATTGTTGTGCTTCTGATCAGCATTATGCCCATGATGTGACCCAAGTTGATGAAAATACTCCAGCACGATTTAATGCCGATCCTTCACGTTTGTTTGAAGCTTCCGGTTCGGCAGGAAAAGTCTGTGTGTTTGCGGTACGTCTGGATACTTTTGACAAAATTCCCAGTCAGGTGTTTTATGTCGGAACCCATACCCAAGAGGATTTAACCGCGATTCGCCGTTTTCTTTTGAAAGATTTGCCACGCCTGCCAATTGCAGGCGAGTATATTCACCGTGTCGCTTATGATATCGGGGCCGAATACGGCAAAGATACTTTCATGTTTATCGAGAAATTCGGGACTGCCAGAGTGCCGGCTGCTTTTGCCATGAAAGATAAAGTCGACGGCTACTTGGACAAAATCGGCATGAAAGGGCTGTCAGATAAAGCTTTGCAACTGCTGACCAAATTTTTGCCTTCACATTTGCCGAAACGAATGAATGAATTTCGTGATTTGTATGAGCATCATCTGATGCTGCGCATCGAAAATCAGGATGTAGAGCAGGTTCAGCAATTTCTACAACAGTATTTTGCCGCTCATCCCACTGGAGATTATTTTCTGTGTAGCGAGGAAGAAGGCCGGAAAGCTTTTTTACACCGTTTTGCCGTTGCGGGTGCAGCTATTCGTTATCGCGATACCCATCGTAGTGAAGTGGAAGATATTGTGGCTTTGGACATCGCTTTACGCCGTAATGACCGTGAATGGGTGGAAACTTTACCCAAGGAAATGGATGATTTGATTATTCATAAACTGTATTACGGTCACTTTTTATGTCATGTTTTTCATCAGGACTATATTGTTAAAAAAGGCGTAGATCCTTTGGCGATGGAGCATCAAATGTGGCATTTGTTGGATCAGCGTGGTGCAGAATATCCAGCAGAACATAATGTCGGACATTTATATGTGGCCAAACCGGCTTTAAAAAATCATTATCAAAAACTCGATCCGACCAACAGTTTTAATGTCGGGATTGGCCATACTTCCAAATTAAAACATTGGAATTAAACCGCTGTAATTAAAACTCAGTAATTAAAATTCTGTAATTAAAATAAAAAATAATCATGGGTTCTATCTCTGGTGCAGCTTAACCACTGCACCTTTTTTATGGCAAATTGACTGTTTCGTCATACAATGTTGAAAAGATGTCATAAACAAATAAATAAAAATAGGTAAAGTAGTATGCAACAAGTTGCAAAGCCAATAAATTAAGGATTCATCATGACAACAAGCTATGCAAATATTTTAAAACCGCTACATTTGGGCTTTACGACCATTAAAAACCGTGTCGTGATGGGTTCTATGCATACCGGTCTGGAAGACCGTTTTTATAACTATCCAAAACTGGCGGCATATTTTGGAGAGCGTGCTAAAGGTGGTGTTGGCCTGATTATTACCGGCGGGATTTCACCAAACCGCCAGGGTTGGTTACTGCCAGCTGGTGGTACCATGAATAATTTGGGTGATGTTGCACCGCATCGTTTAGTGACTCATGCGGTACATAAGCATGGCGCAAAAATTTTGATGCAGATTTTGCATTCTGGCCGATATGGTTATCAACCCTTTGTGGTTTCTGCCAGTCCAATCAAATCGCCGATTTCACCTTTTAAACCTCGTCAAATGAGTGAAAAGCAGATTCTGGATACCATTGATGATTATGCACATACCGCCAGCATTGCCAAAAAAGCCGGTTATGACGGTGTGGAAATTATGGGTTCAGAAGGCTATTTACTGAACCAGTTTTTAAGCCGTCATGTCAATCAGCGCGATGACCGCTGGGGTGGTGATATTCTAAACCGCATGCGTTTTGCAGTGGAAATCGTACGCGCGATTCGTGCAAAGGTCGGTGAGAGATTTATTATCTGTTTCCGCCTGTCGATGCTGGATCTGGTTCATGATGGCAATACCATGCAGGAAGTGATTACCGTGGCTCAAGCTTTGGAAAAAGCCGGAGTAACATTGCTGAATACCGGTATAGGCTGGCATGAAGCGCGGATTCCAACCATTGTCACTTCAGTGCCGCGCGCTGCATTTGCAGACTATACGGCAGAAGTGAAAAAGCATGTCGCTATTCCTGTGATTGCATCCAACCGTATTAACATGCCGGAAACTGCCGAAGCCATTTTAGCGGCCGGAAAAGCAGATATGATACAAATGGCACGATCGCTGTTGGCAGATGCTTTCTGGGTCAATAAAACTGCGACCAATCGGGTGGATGAAATTAATACCTGTATTGCCTGTAATCAAGCTTGTCTGGATCATACTTTTAAAAATAAACGCGCAACCTGCTTGGTCAATCCACGCGCTGCATATGAAACAGAACTGGTTTACTTAAAAACCAAAGCGCCTAAAAAGATTGCTGTGATCGGTGGTGGTGTGGCAGGAATGTCTGCGGCAACAGTGGCTGCCAGTCGTGGTCATAAGGTCACTTTATTTGAAGCTGCAACAGATGTCGGTGGGCAATTTAACTTAGCCAAAGTCGTTCCAGGTAAAGAAGAGTTTCACGAAACTATCCGTTATTTTAAAGTTCAGATTGAAAAAACTGCGGTAGAGCTTCGATTAAATACCAAGGTAAATCGTGAACAACTTGAACGTGAAGGTTTTGATGAAGTTATTGTGGCAACGGGAGTTGTACCGCGTGCACTTAAAATTGACGGTAGCGATGCACCGCAAGTTTTGTCCTATGCAGAAGTATTACGCGGTGCGCCAGTCGGTCATAAAGTTGCTGTTATTGGAGCCGGTGGTATTGGTTTTGATGTCTCTGAATTTTTATTGAGACCGGAACATCAGCCCCAACCACAGCCATTGGCCGACTGGCAAAGTGAGTGGGGCATTGACCCAAATCCGAATTATATTTCTGAAGGCGGCATGCAGCCTGCTGAAGTAGATCCACCTGTCCGCGAAATTTATTTGTTGCAACGTAAAACGACGCCGCTGGGTATTGGATTGGGCAAGACTTCAGGTTGGGTGCATCGTGCCCAATTGAAAAAACATGCGGTGAAGATGCTGCGTGGAGTGCAATATAAATCTATTAGCAATGAGGGTCTATGGATTGAAACTAATGGCTATGACCAACTTTTGCGTGTAGACACTATTGTGGTGTGTGCAGGGCAAGAGTCAGTGAAAGATATTATGCCGAATAAAGGTGAACATACCTTGGCGAATTATCATATTATTGGCGGCGCAAAACTGGCAGCAGAGCTTGATGCGAAGCGCGCGATCCGTGAAGGTGCTGAATTGGCAGCCAAATTATAATTTTTTAAGTTAATTTGGTGAAACAATATTCATTTGAATGGTTTGGTTGTAATTTTTGCTTGTCAGTTTTTAAAAACATCCGTATTATGGCGCACATGGAAGCGTGGCAGAGCGGTTTAATGCACCGGTCTTGAAAACCGACGAGGGTGCGAGTCCTCCGTGAGTTCGAATCTCACCGCTTCCGCCAAATTTAAAAACCCCGATCAATTGATCGGGGTTTTTTATTACCTATTGTTTTTAGATACTCACTCTAAGTAAATTTATAGAGAGTTTACTGTATGAATAAAGATAATTCGCTAAAACTCCCGTTGCTAGAATATTTACTTATATACTCATTTAGACTTTTTTAAATTCGACCCAATTTAAAATTGCTAAAATAGATTAAAGTTTTATAAGTTTGATATTTTTATTCGAAAATAGAAGGCGATGCCTAATTTGAAGCGCATAGGTCAAAAATTAAGTTCATATTGATCTGTTCTTTATCTCAATAATTTTTAACCCATCATTTCCAATTTCACCAAAACCAAAGCAATCCTTTCTATATGTTGATAAGCCGACTCATCCAATTCTTCGCCAAAAACATCGGGATCAATTTCTTCATAAGACCAGTTTATATTTGAATAAGGGGTAAGCAATTTTTCTAAGTGTTCTAAAAATGGATTGCCATTTGGTCTCATTGCAACACCGGTATATAAAAATAAACATCCCTGTGCATTCAGACGTTGCATAGCTTGTTTTACGATATTAAATGACAACTCATTGCCATCTAACTCATTGCCTCCATGACGATATTGACGCTGATCTGGATCGATTAAATAAGGCGGATTGGCAAAAATAAGGTCAAACTTTCCTTCAAGATTCGTAAATAAATTACTGTAGATAGGAAAGATATTATTTAAACCTGAAAAACTCGCATTGATTTGACTATACAACAATGCTTTGGGATTAAGATCCGCTACCATTATTTCATTAAGGTCTGGAAAATGTTTGGCAATGCTAATCGCAGTAGCGGAAGTGCCGCAGCACAATTCCAGACTTCGTTTGAAGGGTTGAGGTTTACCGGCCAAATACTGTTTTAAATGATAAACAAAGCGATAAGTATCCGGCCCAAAAAAAACCGCGTCTTGTTGGACTGTGGGGAAACTCGAGTGAATAAACAATTGATCATCTTGGGAAGCGACTCGGACATGACTGAACCACTGGCCATCTTGAAAACGGATAAGCTGATTTTTTTTTAAAATTGCGAAAAGGCTGGGTTCAAGATCCGTTTCTGCAAATGCTAAATTCCAGCCGAATATATCGCGGAGAGTAATATCTTTGTTTTTTGTATTGTTGTTTCGGTCCAGAATACGCTGATGGGAAAGGGGAGTGATTGCTATAAAGTGATAGTCTTTTTGTTTTAAATAATCCAATAAAAAAAGCAAGGCCTGCTGCTGCGTAGTCTCAACATCTAAAATTTGGTTCATATGGATTTTCTCTTCCTGATGATTAAAAAAACAATTGAAGCGCTATAGATGTTATTTAAGCCTTTCTAATGCAATGACCAAACCAGCCCTGATTCATTAACTCAAATTTCCATGTGATGATTTAAAAAATAAATAAGATTTATATTCTCTTAAAAGACAATTTATTTGGGTAAAAATATGATGTTTATTGGTTTAATTTATATTTTTTGTAGATAGGGATGCATGAAAATATAACGATAATTTCAGTGTGAATAAACAGTTAATTGTATTTTAAAGATTCACTTTCTGAATCTCTGTCGAGATGATTATTGGACAATAATCATCTCAAGTCGGGAATTATCAATAGATAGGGTTAATTTTTCGCCTGCGGTAAATCAAACCAGATAAATTGGCTATCTTCTAAGGCTTTAATCTCACTATTTTCTGCAAAAAGTAGCGCATCGCCTGCTTTCACTATTTGATCTTCAATCTGAATTGCACCTGAAATGACATGCACATAATTGACTTGCTGGGTCGCTTCAACAGCAAGCAGGTGATCTTTTTTCAAGACGGCAGTTTTTACTTCAGCCTGTTGGCGAATATGCATCGCTGCATTGTCATTTGGTCCAACAATTAAGTGCCACTGATTTGGCTGCTGATGCGGATTACACTGAATCTGTTGATAATTGGGTTCTGCATCTTGCACATCCGGGTGAATCCAAATTTGCAACATATGCACAGGAGTATCGCCATTGTTCATTTCGCTATGTTGAACTCCCGTACCTGCACTCATGAGTTGCCATTCACCCGCAGTAATCTGACGTTCATTGCCCATGCTGTCTTTATGTGAGATGGTGCCATCAAGTACACAGGTTAGGATTTCCATGTTTTCATGTGGATGGGTGCCAAAACCATGATGAGCAGCGATGGTGTCATCATTAATGACGCGAAGTACACTCACTCCCATATATTTCGGGTCATACCAGCTCCCAAAAGAAAAACTATGTTTGGTGTCTAACCAACCGGCTTGAACATGACCTCGATTTTCAGCATGATGTAAAAAAGCATTCATTTTTGATGCTCCTTATTATTTGAAATTAGCATAATAATAACGTGCTATAAAATTGATAAAAATAGTATAAAAGCGACATATCATTCTATTTATGCAACATTGAATTTTTATTGTTCATATTTATAATATGTAGACTGGATCACATTATGGGTAATTCAAAGATAAATGGCATTTTATTTTTTGTAAAAAAAGCCCACATAAATGCAGGCTTTTTGATCATCACTAATTTGATTATTCTAGGAATTTAACGGTTACGCCAGATTTCACTTTTTTACCTAAGTCGTTCGCATCCCAGTTGGTTAAACGGATACAACCATGCGATGCAGTTTTAGAAATTGCAGACGGGTTTGGTGTACCGTGAATACCGAATGATTTTTTACTTAAACCAATCCAGATGTTTCCAACAGGACCATTTGGACCCGGTGGCAGTGAAAGCGGTTTAGTATTTTTACCTTGCACAAAATTGCTTGGTGAGTAGCTATACCAAGGATTTGGTGCTACGCCAGTGACTTTATAAGTCCCTGTCGGAGATGGAGTGTCCGAGCTACCAATGGTGGCAGGGAATGAACCAATCATCTGGTTACGATTGTTAAACAAGTACAGTTGTTTGGCACCTTTATGCGCAACGATCAGATGAATATCTTCTGGTACTTCATTGCGGATGTTGGCGACAATGATTTTCTCACCCGCTTTCTTGAAAGTTGCTTTCGGATTTAACTTTTTCAAAAAGTCTTCATCCATATGGAACTTTTCACCCAGCATTTCGGTGACACGAGTGTAATACAGACCTTTCATTTTTGCCTGTAATGCATAATCGCGAGGAATAGATGCGGCATAAGGACCTTTCAGGTCAGCATCGGTAACGGTGTATTCAATAAATGCAGGTTTAGAACCTTGTTTAGCAACTAAAGCATCCCATGTTTCCTGGGTCAAAGTTCCTGTAGGTTTAATACCGCTAATTTGCTGGAAGGATGCAATCGCTTTCAGGGTGTTTTTACCACTTGAACCGTCAATCGCACCCGGTGAAGCATGGGCATTATTTAACATGACATGGGCACGCGCATAGACAGGGAACTGGCCTTTACCGATATTTTCATACCATTGGGCCTGGTTCATGCCATCTAATGTCCATGAGGCTTTGGCTGCTGCAGCACTGTTATTGGTGGTGCTTGGTGTTTTTGTGGTCGGTGAAACGCCAATCGCAGCATTATCATCTTCACTATTTTCAAGATCTTCTAAGGTTTTCGATGCCTTATTCAAGTCTCGCTGTTCTTGTTGTGTAATATGGGCTTCAGTGCTTTGAGCGCTTGATGCCGCTTCGGTTGCAAGTGGATCAATCGGATCCTGAACTGCAGTATCAGCAATCTTTTGGGGATTTAAAGGCTGTTCAGCAGTAGATGCGGCAAACGCTGTACCCGCAAAAATGCAACTTAAACTCATAGCGAGTAATGTGCGAACGAACATGGAATTCAACCTTAAAAAATATTCATTAACAATTTGATAAAACTACACAAGTATTGCAGAAAAAATGAGGAGATGCAGTAGTTGTTTTGTGTAAAAATTATTTTACATTTCCCATGATTGATTTTTAGATGCGAGAGAAGTTACTAAATTTTCTGGGTTTTTGCTATGATGGTTCGAAGACTAAAAATGAGATGGGAAAGTAAATGACGACGCTAAAAAACGATCGTTTTCTGCGGGCCTTATTGCGTGAGCCGGTAGATACCACACCAGTTTGGATGATGCGTCAAGCCGGGCGTTATTTGCCTGAATATCGCGCAACACGTGCCAAGGCAGGTGATTTCCTTTCCTTATGCAAAAATAATGATTTTGCATGCGAAGTCACTTTGCAACCTTTGCGTCGTTATGACTTGGACGCCGCGATTCTATTTTCAGATATTTTAACTGTGCCGGACGCTTTGGGGCTAGGCCTGTATTTTGAAGCGGGTGAAGGTCCAAAGTTCCATAAAACCATCCGTACCGAACAAGATGTCGCGAATTTACCCAACTTTAATGCCAAATCTGATTTAGATTATGTGATGAATGCAGTAACCACCATTCGTTCGGCATTAGGCGGTCAAGTGCCATTGATTGGTTTTTCCGGCAGTCCGTGGACGCTTGCAACTTATATGGTGGAAGGAGGATCCAGCAAGGATTTTCGTTATACCAAACAGATGATGTATGCCCAACCTGAAGTATTACATGCCTTGCTTGATCGATTGGCCATTGCCGTGATTGATTATCTAAATGCGCAAATTGATGCTGGTGCACAAGCGGTGCAGATTTTTGACAGTTGGGGCGGAGCGCTTGGACATCGTGAATATATCGAATTTTCATTAAACTACATGCAGAAAATTGTTGCCGGTTTAAAACGTGAAAATGAAGGCCGTAAAGTGCCGGTGATTTTATTTACCAAAGGTGGCGGTCAGTGGATCGAGCCGATGCTGGCAACGGGTGCAGACGCCTTAGGTTTGGATTGGACCACGCCATTAAATGTAGCCCGTCAAACAGTCAATGGCCGTGCCGCTTTGCAAGGTAACCTGGATCCAGCCACTTTATATGGCACACCGGCATCCATTGCAAAAGCCACCAAAGCCATGCTTGATGATGCTTATGCGGGTGGTGAAAAAACCGGTTATATCGCCAATTTAGGTCATGGTATTACCCAATGGGTCGATCCTGCGAATCCTAAAGTATTTATTGATACGGTGCATGAATATAGCGCCAAATATCTTTAAGTACATGTGAGTAAACTCATTTTTTAGGATTCAACCTTGATCAGTCTTTTTAAATCATGTTTTGAGTTCTCATTTAAGGCAGCTTCGGCTGCCTTATTTGGGATTTTACTGCTAATTGCTTTTGTATTTACCGCATCCATGGGTAGCCAAGAGTTTTATGGCTTTTTTCGCTATGACTACTTGTTGTTTTATGCCTTAATGATTCAGGTTTGCTTGCTGTATTTAAAGCTGGAATCATGGCCAGAAGCCAAAGTCATAGCCTTGTTTCATATCATGGCAATGGGGATGGAAATTTTCCTGACGCATCCGCAAATTGCTTCATGGCAGTATCCACAGCCCGCAGTATTTAGAATATTGACCGTGCCCTTATTCGCCGGATTTATGTATTCAGCGGTAGGAAGTTTTTTTGCTCGCTCATTAAGGCTGTATCAGGTGTCGTTCGAGAAGCTGCCTAGTTTTTCCAATATGATCGCTTTGGCGGTACTGTCTTATATTAATTTTATGAGCAAATTTTTTGTTCCAGATATACGCTTTGTGCTCTTTGCCTGGAGTGTCATTATTTTCTGGAAAACCAAAATTCACTTTCAGCTACAACAGCATCAAATCCAGCTTCCTATGTTACCTGTGCTTGCAATTTTAGCGTTCATCATTTGGATTGCGGAAAACATCAGTACCTTTTACAAGATTTGGCTCTATCCAAGTCAGGTCAATGCCTGGCATATGGTCGGTTGGGGCAAGCTAGGTTCTTGGTATCTACTGTTATTGCTGAGTCTGGTGCTGGTGCTGAAAATTTTAGGCACACGTCATTCCGAAGGTAACTGGACGCTTAAAAATCATTAGAACAGCAGGTATTTATCTTTAGCTAAAGCATACATTTTTTCCATTGCACCGCACTTGACTTCCCGCTAATCTGCTAAGTGTGTAATTTAAATTACATGACTAGAGTAATAACAAGATTGCATGAGAATAATTGGAGAATAAGCATGTTGAAAAAAATAATGCTGGCCGCTGTTCTGGTCACAGGTTCAGGTATGGCCATGGCCGATAATGATGTCGGTTGTGGTATTGGTAGTCAGGTATGGGAAGGTCAGTCCGGTATCATTCCTAAACTTCTGGCAGGTACAACCAACGTTCTTTTCACTAACCAATGGATCGGGATTACTTTTGGTACTTTAGGATGTAGTCAAGGCGGAAGAGTCACCGCTCAGGTGGTCACTTTCACCAATGAAAATTCCGAGACTCTCGCGCGTGACATGTCGGTAGGTGAGGGTGAAAGCCTGAATGTGCTGGCAGAATTGCTCAATATTAAAGCTGAAGATAAAGCACGTTTCTTTGCGGTATCCAAGCAGAATTTTTCTGAAATTTATTCTGATAAAAATCAGGATACTCTTCAAGTATTAAGCTCTCTACAAACGGTTATGGCGAAAGATGATGTATTAAAAGCTTACATCTAAGCCCATGTCTGAAAACCTTGTCACCCTGGCAGGGTTTTCTTATGAATACAAGAATTAAAGAGAATAAGATTACTGAATGAAATATGCCTTTTTACTGTTTGGTCTGACCTGTACCCATTTAAGTCATGCAACCGAAATAAAACCGCAAATCCAGACCTATCTAGATCTGGCTGAGACGAAACAGCTGGATCAGGCGCGTACCTGGCAACGTCTCATGTATGCCAATGCACAAGCTAAAAGCGAGGTTCACTATGCAGGTTATTTTCTGGCCGAACAGGGATCAACCGACCTTAAAAAGGAAATGCAGCAGAATATACGGGCTTTATTTACAGTAGCAGGACCCAATCAGTCGATCCGGTGTAAATTTCCGGCACGCAGTCACTGGCTGATGCAGCAACTGAACCTGTCTGAGCAGCAATTACCCGCCGTGAGCTGCTCCGAATTTGAACAGTGGATCGGTCAGGTCAAACCTTATAAAGCTACCTTGATCTATGCCACAGATTTTATGGGCAATCCCAGTTCCATGTTTGGCCATACCTTATTGCGTCTGGATCCAAAAGATCAGCAGCAGTTAAACCTGATTTCCTATGCAGTCAACTATGCCGCTACAGTAAACAATAATGACAACTGGTCTTTTGCCTGGAAAGGTCTAACCGGACAATATCCCGGTGAATATTCCCTGATGCCTTATTATCGTAAGGTTAAGGAATATGGCGACTTTGAAAGCCGTGATTTATGGGAATATGAGCTGAATTTAAATCCGGAAGAAACGCAGTTTCTGGTTCAGCATCTGTGGGAAATGCAGAAAGTCAGTTTCCCTTATTATTTTATCAATGATAACTGTGCTTACCGTTTGCTCGGGCTTTTTGATCTGGCGCGTCCCGAGCTGAACCTTCAGCAACAGTTCAACTCTGCGGCTATTCCCATAGAGACCCTGAAAGTTACTGAACAGCAAGGTCTGATCAAGAGCAAAATTTATCGGCCTGCTCTGGAGACACAATTATTGGCGCAGGCTAGACAGCATGGTAAAACTTTAGCTAAAACTGCCCATCAGCTGGCATACGCAAACACAGATACTCTGCCTTTAATGCTAGAGAAGTTTTCGGTGCAGGATCAGGCTAAAATTCTGGAAATGGCCTATGATCATTTATATCTGGATTTTCTCAGACAAAAGGTGGATAAATCTTTTGCCCAGCCCCGTTTTCGTCAGTTACTGGGTTTAAGAAGCCAACTTGAGATAGAAAAGCAGCGTAAACCACCGCTACCTCCAGAAACAGATCCGACCCAGAGCCATAACGCACAGCATATTTCAATTCAGGCTGGGGAAATACAGGGTAAAAAATTTATCGAGCTTAATCACCGGCAGGCCTATCACGACCTGATAGATCCCCAGAGCGGTTTTCGTACCGGCACACAGCTGCTATTTTTCAATGCTGCAATACAGTATCGTGATGAAGAGCTGAAATTCGAGCAATTTGATCTGATGACAGTCAATTCCTATAACCCGATTACGCCGTTTAACACACCACTGAGTTGGGGTTTTAATTTGGGCTGGCAACAGGAAGCATTAGAGCAGGATGGTCAGTTTAGTGAACACAAGCAACATGGCGTAGCCAATTTAAAAGTTCAAATGGGCTATAGCTATGCTGATCAAGCGCGTGAGCATTTATGTTATGCACAGCTGCAAAATCATATTCAAGCCGGCAAGGCGTTAGAGGATGGCTGGCGCGTTGGAATGGGGCCCACCCTAGGCTGCCAAAATATCTGGTCAGATAAAATTAATTCTTTAATTCAATTGGAATTACCGTATTGGCAAGATTCACACCAGTGGCAATTGAAATTAAATACTGAATGGCAATATGTATTGAACCAGCAAAATGCGATTCGACTCGGCTGGGAATATCAGCAACAAGACAGCAAAGACTGGATGAAAACCAGTGTGGGATATGTACGATTCTTTTAGAGCAAATCAGCTAATAAATGTAGGTTTTCGCTCGTTATTTATATAAAACAACTATCAGTTCACAGAGTATTTTTTGTAATTTTTTGTTATATTAATAACGTAATTTTCTCCCTCTCCCAAAAAGTCTTGGAATCAATTGTATGAATGTTGAAGGTATTGCCATACTTGCTGCGCAATGGAAGACGGTTTGTCAGGACTTTTCGACAACTGATTTAAATAACACTTTTCAATTTATTCAAACCCATTCCCAGACACTGGTTTATGAATTTTATAAAAATATGATGCAGGAAAAGGAAGCTTCATATTTTTTATCGGATGATATTGTTCAAAGCCGCTTAAAAGCCACGTTAAATCAGTGGTTAATAGATTGCTTTCAGGTACCGCTGCATCAGAACTTCGAACCGATTGTGCAAAAGCAGTTAATGGTCGGCAAAGTCCATGCCCGTATCGGTATTCCATCCTGGTTGATTATGCGGGGGATCGGTGAAATTGAAAAAAAAGTCTTTGTACTTCAGGCCGAACAAGAGCAAGAAAACAGTTTGCGCATGATTTCTTATATCGTACAGATATTGGGCTTTGCATCAGAAATTATGTGCCGCTCATATGAAGTCAATCTGGAAAAAAATAATGATATAAAACATACCTACCGTTTATTTTCTGCCATGCAGGATGTGGCTGCGCAAAAGGACAAGCAGCGCAGCTCATTATTAAACTGGGAAAATGAGCTGATGTTCAAGGTATTTTCCCACGAGCTGAAATTTACTCATCCCTTGTTGTCAAAATCTGAATTTGGCTTATGGTTTATTCATAAAGCCGCTTATGCATTTACCGGTTCGGAGCAGGTTAAGGCCATTGTTGATCGTATTTACCAGATAGATACATTGAGTCAGCAGGTTTTAAATGCTGCCGAAAAAGATGAATCCATCCAGTTGATTCAGGATATTCGTGGAAAGAATAGGGAGATTCAGCACCTGGTCGATCAACTTTTTCAGGTGGCAGACTATATCGATTCGGGCAGTGATTCCCTGACTCAACTGCTCAATCGACGCTATCTGAATACCATTGTTTCGCGTGAAATTAATTTTTCACGTAAAAATAATGTGCCGTTGTCTTTGCTGGCCATAGATGCAGATCACTTTAAACGGATTAATGACAAATTCGGACATGCAGCAGGTGATTCGGCTTTGCAGTTTATTGGTGAAGTATTGCTGGACTCCATTAAAGGAAGTGATTATGCCTTCCGTGTGGGTGGAGAAGAGTTTTTATTATTGCTGGTCGATAGCGATTTGGTTCGTGCACAAGAGATTGCAGAACAGATCCGTAGCCGGATTCAGGAAACCACCATTGGCACCCGACCGGGCAGCAGCTTTAATTTTACCGTCAGTATCGGCTGTGCACTTTATGATGGCCATCCAGACTATCAGCGTTTTATAGATGCTGCAGATACTGCACTGTACGCAGCCAAGAATAGTGGCCGAAACCGTGTTTATTTGGCTCAAAACGAGTTAAGAAACTCAAACATTGATTCGACTGTACAGAGCTAATCAAGCATTAGATATTAGACTGCTGAAGCCAGGCTTGGAATTTCTGTTTCTGTAAGACATATTCGGGATGGGCGTGGGCTGCATCCCGTTTGTAAAAATGCGATCCGTATCTGCACCGACAAAATCGTTCTGTTATAAATAGCCTAAGAAAAGCAGATAACTTTTTCGCTAATCATCTAGGACAGATGGCGAGCGGAGAGAAGGATTGGTGTAATGATTTATGTAATGAAATCTAGTGAGCCAGTGAGCGCGCTAGTGCTTTAAAATTTGGTTATCCCACTTACATGCTGTCATTTGCAGTAATTAGAATTCAGTAATCTAGATACCATTACGACCCATAATGGCATTAGGCAACGACACAACTAATGTCATTTTTAAGTATTTGCGACACAATGAATGTCATTTCCTGAAAAATGAATTTCGATTTGAGCGTTGCTATACTGTTAATACTTATCGAATAAATAAGAGAATTAAGTTTGTGGAATATACAAAAGAAGAAATAGTGAAAGCTCTATTACTTGCTCCTTTACCTTTACTTTTTTTCACAGCATTGCTGTTTATCATAATGAATCATGAATACAGTCTATATTCGATTTTGGTGGTTTTTGCGGGGCATGGTCTTGTTTACTTGGCTTATTGTATTTTGACTGTACCTTTTAGCTTCATGATCTCAGTTCTTTTAAATCGTTATCGCATTCTCAACTTGCTAACCATTTGTATGAGTTCCCTCATTATTGCTATGCCATTTTTTATTATTTTTGGATGGAGTCATACAGGAGAGCTTTCTAACGAATGGTGGAAAATGTATACCGATATACCCACCATTCTTCTGGCTCTATTTCCTGGCTTATGTTATTGGTTATTTTTAATAAAATTAAAATTTTAATAATGATTCTATAAAAATATTATATATCAGCGGTTTATATTTTAAATTACGCGGATTCAAATACCAAGTGCGACACATTTGTAGTTAGTTGAAAAAGTTAGGTGTATTAGAATCATTAGACTTTTTCAACTCGCAATTGGAAAGCACACAATGAAGCAATACACCCAACTTTCTCAAGAAGAAAGATACGAAATTTATGCTGCTTTGAAAAGTAAATCTTCAATCTCCACCCTTGCCAGGGAGCTTGGACGTTCCCGATCAACCATTTATCGTGAGATCAAAAGGAATACAGGACAA
>Ga0308160_10000886_pt1 | contig 47711 bp, 39 predicted proteins | sample PhyFR1_FD_201036 | JGI IMG/M metagenome (GOLD analysis project Ga0308160, IMG submission 201036) | Phyllosphere microbial communities from UC Gill Tract Community Farm, Albany, California, United States - DLSLF.R1 | ecosystem: Host-associated > Plants > Phyllosphere > Unclassified | place: USA...
CGCCAGCGTAGGTGCCCGGTGCCACCCAGACGGTGGTGCTGGGCTTGGTGGCGGCCTTCGCTGCGCGGGCCAGGGTCTTGAACGGTGCTGCCTTGGTGCCGGCGGCGGTGTCCGAACCGGTCGGCGAGACATAGTAGTTATAGGTGGTGGCCGGAGTCGTGGTGACGGCGCTCACGGTCGGGGCCGATGCCGAGATCGATGCCAGCAGGCGCGGTGCGCCATCTGCCGGGGCTTGCGCCTCGGTCGCGCCGGCCGATGCCGGGGTGCTGTCGTAACCGCTCATCTCGAAGTTGGCAGCAGCAGCTTCGCCCGCTTGGGCGCCGGCGGCGTCGGCAACAGCAGCGTCGGCAGCATTCGGCGTCGTGGCGGCAACATTTGCAGCGGACTGGTCGGCGCTGCTGGTGACACTGGCAGCGGTTTGCGATTGCTGGGCGCTATCGGTCATGCCGCCGCCGCAGGCGGTCAGGAGAACGGCGGCGCTGCAGCACAGCAGGGCGTTGAGTCGGAAGTCCGAAGCAAAGGTAGCGAGTTTTTTCATCTGGAAAGTTCCTAGCAGCAAAAATTAAAGATACCCCTTTGAGCTGAAGAAACTTCTTAAGTTCAATCTTTTTTCAAAAAAATTTTACCGTTGCAATTAAGGATTTATAGAAATTTCACACTGAAAATCATGGACTTACAAACCGACAATTGCACGCCTTGAATCGGCAAAAGGTACAGCCAAAAAAGGTGGATTTAACAATTGCACACCACCCTGCCCAACACGGATCAGCTTGTGCGCACAAGGTTATGAGCTACGTCGTATTTCGCGCGGCAACTGACTTGCGTGAACACGGTCTTACTACACAGACCGAAGCACACAAGCGGAGACAAGGCGATGGGTGAATATTTAAGAATTCAAGAGATGCTCAAGGAAGGCGAAGCCTATGCCGGCCTCATCCTGGGCAAGGACGGCGAGACCGACTACCACCTGGTATTGCTGCCGGACGACGTGTCCGATGTCAGTTGGCCGACGGCACGCGAATGGGCGGGCTCACAGGAAGGCGATCTGCCCACGCGGCGTGAACTCGCCCTGCTGTTCGCCAACCTGCGCGAGCGCTTCGACCGGGTTTGGTATTGGTCCAACGAACAGCACGATACGCGGCCGCAGCTGGTGTGGGGACAGAACTTCGCCAGCGGCATCCAGACCGTGTACGGCCGCCCCTTCCGCGGCCACGCACGCGCGGTGCGGCGCATCGGCAGCAGCTGAGCCAGCTGCTGCCGCAAGCTGCGAGCCTCTTATTTAGCGGCGGCAGTGGCTGCAGGCGCCGCCACGTTCGAACGGCCGATCTCTTGATCCATGTTCGCGAGGAACCAGGCCGTCGTCGCCATCACGGCGGCGTGCCGGCGCAGGTTGTCGGGGTCGACCTTGTCGAAGGTGTCGGCCGGGGTGTGGTGGTAATTGAAGTAGTTGGCCGAGTCGATCCAGGGTTCGAAGCTCGGTACGCCCGACTTTTCGAGATCGTGCAGATCGCCCGCGGCGATCACGTCCTCGCGGCGGAAGGCACCGGCACCGATCGGATACAGCGCAGCCTGCAGCTGCGCCATCAGTTTGGCCGACTGCAGGCCGATGCCGGCGCGCAGGCCGAACGGGCGGCCCGAGCCGTTGTCGTCTTCATAGGCGGCGAAATGCTTTTCGGCCAACGACTTGTAGGCATCGTCATAGCCCTTGCCGCCGCGGCCGCCGTTCTCTTCGTTCATCCACGCCACCACGCGGATGGTACGGCGCGGACGGTAGTCGAGCTTGCGCAGCGTGTCGATCACGCCCATGGCGCTGACCACGCCCGAGGCATCGTCGTTGGCGCCGGTCGCCAGGTCCCAGGAATCGAGGTGGCCGGACACCAGCACGATCTCATCGGCCTTGTCGGTGCCAGGCCAGTCGGCGATCACGTTGAAGCTGTCGGCGTCCGGCAGGGTCTGCGGGGTCAGGGTCAGGTGCAGGCGCACCGGACCGCGCTTGGACAGCCGGGCGATCAGCATCGAATCCTCGATGGTGATTGCCGCCGCCGGGATACGCTTGTCCGCCGGCAAATTGGTGCCGCCGGTATGGACGATGCGGTAGGCCGCGCCGCCGACGGCGCGCACCAGTGCCGCCAATGCGCCCATCTCGGCCGCCATGCGCGGACCGGCGCTGCGGAAGGCGACGGCCTGGCCATAGGCGGTGCCGGCCAGGCCGCGGTCCGCCATGTTCTGGTCGAAGGGCACGTCGAACAGCACGATGCGGCCCTTCACCTCGGCCGCGCGCGCCTTCAGTTCGTCGAAGCTGCGCACGACGACGACTTCGGCCGTGATACCGGCCGCCGGGGTCGCGCCCGAGCCGCCGAGCGCTGTCAGCACGACCTTCTGGGTGACGCCGGCGGGGCGGCCCTTGTAGTCGACGACTTCGCCGGTCTCGACGCCGCGTACCCAGTGCGGCACCTTGACGGGCTGCAGGGTGACCTTGGCGCCCAGTTTGCGCAGCTCGTCGGCCACCTGGGTCACGGCAGCGGCGGCGCCGGCGGAACCGGAAAGGCGCGGGCCGACCAGGTCGGTCAGGTCTTCGAGGCGCTGGTAGGGATAGTCGTTCTGCATGGCCGTGTCGCGCACCTTGGCCAGCGCGGCCGGGTCGTTGCCGGGCGTCGCCGCTGTTGCGAGGCCGGCCAGCAGGCTGGCGGCGACAAGAGTCAAGGTGGGAAGGCAGTTACGGCGGCGCATGCGTTTGTCCTTTGGTTCGGGTCGAAATTCAGAAACGATAACGCAATCGCCGCCGCTTTTGGTATTTTTATTGCAGTAAATACATTGTTGCTAGAAGCTCAAGCGGGAACCAGGCGGACCAGCGTGATCTCCGATGGCGCACCGAAGCGCTTCGGCGGCCCCCAATAACCGGTGCCGCGGCTGGTGTACACCCATAGCGAGCGCACGCGATTCAGCCCGGCAACGAAGGGCTGTTGCAGCGGCACGAAGAAGTTCCAGGGGAAGAACTGGCCGCCGTGCGTGTGCCCGGACAGCTGCAGGTCGAAGCCGGCATCGGCGGCGGCCGGCGCACTGCGCGGCTGGTGCGCCAGCAAGACTTTCACGGCCACATCCTCGGGCGCGCCGGCCGCGGCCTGCCGCGGATCGCTCCTGTGGGCCGGGTTGAAATGCTGGGCCGTATAGTCGGTCACGCCGGCAATCATCAGCGCGGCCTGGCCGCGGCGGCGGATCACGTGTTCGTTGAGCAGCACGCGCAGGCCCAGGCGGCGCACTTCGGCGATCCACTGTTCGGCGCCGGAATAGTATTCGTGGTTGCCGGTCACAAAGAACACGCCGTCCGGCGCCGCCAGGCGTCCCAGCGGGGCGGTATGGATGGCCAGGCGCTGCACGCTGCCGTCGACCAGGTCGCCGGTCACGGCAATCGCATCGGGCTTGAGCGAATTGACCTTGGTAACGATGGCATTCAGGTAGGCGCGCTTGATGGTCGGGCCGACGTGGATGTCGGAGATCTGGGCGATCGCATAGCCGGCCAGTTCCTGCGGCAGGCCGGCGATCGGCACATCGACTTTCACGACCCGCGCAAGGCGGCGCGCATTGATGAAGCCGATCGCCGTGACCAGCAGCGCCAGCAGCGGCACGGCGAGCGCGCTGTCGTGGGTGATGGCGGGGCCGCCGGCGCCGGCAAGCGTGAGGGCCAGCAGGACCAGGTCGCGCAGGAAGGTCAGTACCAGCAGCGAGGAAAAGAAACCCATGGCCAGCAAGCCGGCCCAGGTCAGCGGTTCGGACCAGCGGCTGCGGCGCAGGCTGGGCGCCACCAGGCCGATGCGCACCAGCACGGCCGACAGCGCCAGCAAGAGGATGCCAAGCAGCATGCCAAACAGGCCGAGCTCCATGCCTGGCAGCAGGCGCAGGCCGATGTACAGGTGCACCAGCACCAGGATGGCAAGGATGGAAACAGAGGAACGTCGACGCGCCATGGAAGGTCTATATGAGTGAAGTTCCTGCTAGATGGGGCGGGCGCGACCGACTGCAAGTACTGCGCGTGCGAAATGTTACGTCCCCTGATGCAGGTGTAAGAATCTGTATTAACGCGTGGCAGCCTCGCCGGTGGGGACTATAGTACGTTCATGCCTGGCGTTGCTGCGATCATCCTGATCCCCCGTTGAGGCTAAGGAAAAAGCCATGTTGAACAAAAAATGCTTTGGTGCGGTACTTCTGGCCGCGGCCGCCGTGTCCTCCACGGCAATGGCTCAGGACCGGGGTGCGAATACGGTGATCGGCGCGCTGGCAGGCGCGGCGATCGGTGGCAGCGCCGCAGGACGCGATGCTGCGCTGGTCGGCGCGGCAATCGGCGCGGCAGTGGGTAATTCGGTGCGCACAAACGACGACTATTACTACCGCGATCGCGGCAACTACGGTTACGCGAACAACTACTACTCGGGCAATTATTACCAGCCTGCACCGGCTGCCGTGTATGTGGAATCGCGCCCGCGCTACTACTACGAGCCGCGTCCGGTGTATGTGGAATCGCGTCCTTACTATGACCGTGGCCACTATTACGACCGCGGTGGCCGCTACTACGGCGACCACGACCGTGGCTACGACCGTGGCGGCCGCGGCGGCTGGGACCGCCATCGCTGATCGTTTCTCGATCGGCTCTCGATCCCGCTGCAGACAACCGCGCTCCGGCGCGGTTTTTTTTCGCCCGCATTTTCCACCTCCCCCCGCTAGCCGGTGACGGCGGCGCCTGTGCCGCCGTCGATCGGAGGACACATGCTCGAAGCGGGCGACATCATTACCCTGACGGCCGGCGCCTGGCGCCTGCGCGAACCGCTGGCCAGTTCCAGTTACGGCGTGCTGTGGCATGCCTTGCCGGCTGGCGGCGGCCAGCCCGCCGTCCTCAAGCTCGTCAACACGACGCAGATGGCGCGCGCCCTGCCGCCCCAGCGCAGCCGCTGGACCGCCTGTCTGGAAGCGGAGATCGCCTTCCTGCGCGCGCTGCGGCCCTGGGACCAGCGCCACATCGTACGCCTGCTCGACAGCGGCGAACACCTCGGGCAACCGGCGATGGCGCTGGAACTGCTCGACGGCGACCTCGCCCGCCACCTCGACGAGCGGCGCGCACGCGGCGACGCCCCGTCCTACGCCCAGGCCCTGGCCTGGACCGCGCACATCAACAGCGCGCTGGCCAAGGTCCACCAGTACGGCTGGCGCCACCTCGACCTGAAGCCGTCGAATCTGCTGGTCGACCGCCACGGCGCGCTGAAACTGGCCGACTTCGGCACCAACCGTCCACTGCTCGATCGTGCCGCCCACTCGTACGCCGGCACCGCCAACTGGCAAGCCCCGGAACAATTCTTCCCAGGTGAAGACGGCCGCTACCTCACCGATGCGCGCAGCGACTACTTCGCGCTTGGCGCCCTGCTCTACCACGTCGTCACCGGCGCCATGCTGCGCTTTTGCAGCGCCTGCGCGGCCGCCTGGCGCGAGCATGGCCAGGATGGCGCGGCGGTGCTGCGCGCCCGGCACCGGGGCGGCATGCCGGCCATCCTGGCGCCGGACGAGGCCGCGCTCTACCTGCAGCATGCCGGCCTGTCCGGCGCCGCCGGCCGCGAAGCCGCGCTCGGCCTGCTGCGCGCGCTGCTGGCGCCGCGTCCCGAACAGCGGCCCCGTCACGCACTCGAGATCAGCCGCCTGATCGAGCGTGCCCGCGCCGCCTGCGCCGTCGGCACGCTGCGGAGCGCGGCATGAACGGCGCCGCCCTGTCCCACGCCGGCGCGCGTGCAGCAGGGGCCGGCGCGCCGCCGCGAGCCCGCTCACGGGGCGGCAGCATGCCGGTCGCCGCCCTGCTCCTGCTGCTGTGTGCCCTGCAGCTGCTTTGCCTGCTGCGCACGCCCGCTGCCTGGATGCCGGCCCGGGTCGCGGTCGCGCTGGCAACCGGCAAGGACACGGTGCTCGACGGCGCCGCCCTCGGCCTGCCGCCGGCGGATGGCGCACGGCTGCGTCTGCGCCGCGACGGCGCCGGCAACTGGTGGGCGGCAGCGGCCGGTCCATCGCCGCTGCTGGTCCAGCGCGGCGAGCAGCGCCGCCGCAGCGGCAGCGTGCTGCTGGCCCAGGGACAGCGCTTCCAGCTGGGCGCCTCCAGCTTCGATGTCCAGGCGGTCGGCCCCGGCGGCATCGCCTTCGCGCGCGGCGACACCCACTGGCGCTACGACGGCGCAACCCTATTGCGCGGCGGCCTGCCCCAGCCCGACTGCCCGGACGCGCGGCTGGCGACACGTGCAGTGGGTGTCTGGAACCGCTGGCTGCCGTCCAGTCTGGGCGTGGCCCGGCCGCTGGTCTTCGGCGGCAACCTCGATTGCGGCAACCGCATCGCCATCGCCGGCGTCCCGGCACCGGGCGCCACCCTCGGCTCGACGCCGGAGGGCATGCTGCTGGCCGAAGCTGCCGGCGCACGCCAGGCGCCCTTGCTGCTGCAGAGCGCCGGCGATGCGCAAGCGTCGGTGCTGCTGGCGGAACGCGAAGAACAGCTCGACGGCGCCACCGCCCTGCAGCTGGGCCGCACCCGCCTGCTCCTCGAACGCAACGGCGACCTGCTGCACCTGCAGCCCACCTCGCACGTCGCACTCTACCGCGAGGCCCAACTGCGCCTGCCCGAGGGCGTCAGCTGGTCGTGGACGCGACGAACACTGTGGCAGTTGCCGGACCAGGGCTGGCCGGCGCTCGCGCTGCTGGGCGGCCTGGTCGCGGTGGCGGCCGGTGTCCTGCTGCTGAGCGGCGCCCGGCGCCGTCTGGGCCGCGCGCGCAGCGCCGTCGGCGTCGGCGCCTTGCTGCTGAGCGGTGCCGGCATCGTGCTGCTGTATTGGCAGAAGAGCGGCGCCGCCGCCGGCATCGGCATCCACCTGCTGGTGGCGTGGGCCGCCTTGTGGTGCCTGTGGCTGGCGGGCGGACGTTCGCTGGCCGCCGGCGCCGCCGTGCTGCTGCTGGCGATCGGCCTGCTGTCCCAGCTCGAACTCGGCCTGGGCGCGCCGGAGTCGTCCTGGCTGCGCCATGCCGGCAAGACCGCATCGCTGCTGGCGATCGGCGCCGGTGCCATCGGCCTGCTGCGCGTTTCGCAAACGCTGCGCGACGCGCGGCCGCTGCCGCAGGCGCGGCTGGAATTCGGCCTGCTGGTCGTGAGCGGCATCGCCCTGCTGCTCCTGCTGCTGCAGGTCGCGTTCGGCGATGAAACCGGCGTGTTCGACCTGCAGCCGGTGGAATTCGCCAAGCTGGCCCTGACCGCATTGAGCGCGCATTGCCTGGCGCTGGCCAGCGGCGCCCAGCCCGCGCCCGGCGGCCTGCTGTTGCGCGTGCTGCGTCTGGGCGCGCCGGCCCTCTTGTTCCTGGTCCTGCTGGCGGTGGCGCTGGTGCAGGTCGACGATTACTCGCCGCTGATCCTGTTGACGGTCTGGGGCGCCGCGATGGCGCTGGCCTTCGGGCTGGCCAGCGGCAGGTGGCTGCTGACGGCGGCGGTGCTGGCCGCCGCGCTGGCAGCCGTCGCCGGCATCGTGCTGCTGCGCGCCGCCGGTCCCGGCGAGTTCGCGCGCTGGAACTTCTATGCCGACCGCTTCATGGTCTGGCTCGACCCGGGTTCGCATCCGCACACCGGCCAGCAACTGCTGCTGGGTGCGCAGGCCATCGCCGGTGGCGGCTGGTTCGGCGCCGATCACGTCTTCGGCCTGGCCGCGCTGGGCCAGGATGCCGGCGCGGCCTTGCGTATCCCGGCCGTGCAGGACGATTTCGCGCCGTCCTTCTTCCTGCACCGCCATGGCCTCGCCGCGGCCCTGCTGCTGTGGATGCTGCAGGCGCTGTTCCTGGCCGGACTGCTGCACACGGCCGTGCGCTGCTGGCTCGCGGCCGCTGCGGCGCGCGACTTCCGCCTGGCCTGGCAAGGGCGCTGGCGCTGCTTCCTGCTGTGCGGCGGCGCGGGCTTCGTTGCCGGCCACTTCCTGCTGTCGTGGGGCACCAACCTGGCGATCTTCCCGGTGATGGGCCAGCCCATGAGTTTCCTGTCGGCGGGCGGCTCGCATCTGCTGTTTTTCATCTGCCCCCTGCTAGCTGTCGGCGTCGCCAGCGAAACCGAACATCCATGAAGGAGAACCAATCATGCCCGTCTACGTGCAGCACGAAACCCTAGCCCGCATCAACGATGTGTTCAGCCCCGAGGCGATCTGGCAGGCGCCCGGGCTGGCCCTGTTCTCGCGCCGTCCGCTGCTGCGCGACCTGCTGGAACGCGCGCCGCGCGAGCAGCGCGGGCGCGCCGCCACCCGCTGCTTCTCGCACGTGACGCTGGCGCTGCCGCAGGAAGAAGTCGACGACGACCGCCACCTCACGCGCGGCGCCCGCGTGCGCGACCTGGCCGAGGGCCTGGCGGCGCTGCACCAGAAGGACTTCGGCGACCTACTGAAAGGCGACGAGGTGCGCTACCACGTGGTCGGCGCGGAGGATCTGGCACCGGGCGAGGTCGAGGTCCGTTTCGGCCACGCCGTCTATCTGCCGGCGCCGGGCGAGAAGGTGCAGTACACGGTCAGCGTGTCGCGCGACAGCGCGGTGTGGAAGACGGTCTGCCCGATCTACCCGAACCAGCGCCTGACCCTGATCGGCCACGACGAGCACGAAACCACCCACGTGGCGCCCGGCTGGCCCTTCGGCGCGGAAGGCGCCATCCTCCTGATCAACGACGGTCCCGATGCGCCGCTCGAGGTGCAGGTGCGGCCCAAGGATGCCTTCGAGTGCAGCTGGGACCAGCCGGGGGGCTATTACACGATCCGCTCGCGCCGCGGCGGCGTCGATGCCGGCGGGGCGCCGCTGCGCCTGCTCTTGCGCATCACGCCGGCGCCGGGCACACGCAGCATCGCCCCCCCCGCGGCACCGGCCCGCGCCGCCGCGCCCATCCCCGCTCCAATCTCGGCGCCAATCTCGGCGCCGATCCCGGCTGCGGCGCGCACACCAGCGACACCCTCTGCACGTCCGGCGGTGTGGAAGCCGCGCCAGGCCATCGAGGCCGACATGACGGCAGTGCCGCTGGCCGCCAGACCAGCCCCGGCGCCGATCACCGGCAGCGCGGAACTCGATGCCACCTATGCGCCGGTGGCGCGCCAGCGGGTGGCGCTGGCGGCGCTGGCCCTGCCGCGCCTGTCGCGCTACCGCGAAACCGGCGCCCAGGCACTGGAGCTCGGCCTGAACCGCGCCCTGCTGCCGTCCGCACCGGGCGCGGAGGCGGTGCTCGGCTTTGCCGTCGACGATGCCGACACCCTGCATGCGGTCACCGGCGCCGGCCGCGAAGCGGTGGCGGCGCCCAGTTCCTTCAGCCCCGTCGACGGCGCCCGGATCGACCTGCTGGCCGTCGCGCCGGAGATGACGGACCGCTACCTCGCGCTGCTGCGCCTGCCGCAGGCCCCCGTCATGCCGGTGGCGCCGGGCGCGCGCTTCCTGTTCGGACGCGGCGCGCCGATGCTGGCCGCGCTGCGCGTGCTCGATTCGCCGCGCTTTCTGCGGCAGGCAGGCGGCGCCGCGACGTCGAGCGCCGACCGCCTCGGCCTGTCGCGCAATGCCTTCAGCTTCGAAGCCGCGCCGGACGGTTATCGCATCGCCCGCGCCAGCGCGACCCAGGCCCTGTACCACCTCGACGAAGGGCTGCGCTTCGTGGCCGCGATCGGCGACGCCACGCCCGAGCAGCCCTACCTGCTGCCGCCGGGTCACCACCTGGTGGCCGGCCATTACGTGCTGCGTTTCGACGCCTGAGCTGCGATGCCGATGGCGATGACGATGAGCGCACCGACCCCTGCCGCGACCGCGGTCGCCTACGTGCTGGGACTGGCGCTGACCCTGGTGCTGGCCGGCTGCCTGAGCCCGCGGCGCTGGTGGCGGCGCCCGACCGCCGGCAACCTGGCGCTGGCCGGCGGCGGCACGCTGGCCTTCGGCCTGCTGTTCTGCGTGCTGTTCGCGGCCCTGATGCCGGGCCGGCCGCCGCCGGCCGAAGCGCTGCCGCTGGCGACGCTGCCGCCACCACCCGCGCATGCGCAAGCGCCGGGCGTGGCGCGCTACCGCGTCATCGACGATCTCAACCTGCGCGCCGGGAAAGCCACGGGCGCCCCGCGCCTGGCGGTGCTGCCGCCCGGGACCCTGGTCACGCCCACCGGCGCGGTCGATGGCGACTGGCTGCAGATCCGCGCCCGTCACAAGGGGCGCATGGTGGAAGGCTGGGCCAGCAGCCTGTGGCTACGCCGGGTCGACGAATGAAGGCGTGAGCACCAGGCGCATCGGGTTGTAGCGCACGATGCCCTCCTGGGTCGGGGCGGTAGGCACGAAGCCCAGCGCGGCATAGAAGGACAAGGCGTGGTTCGAGGCATTCACGGTGAACGCGCCCGGATGGCCCGGCCCCAAGGCTTTATCGAGAGCCGCGTCGCGCGCCGTCTCCCACAGCCTGCGCGCAATGCCGCGCCGGTGGAATTGTCGGTCGACATACAGGCTGTAGACGTGGCTGCGCTCGCGCACCGCGATGAAGCCGGCCAGCACGCCGTCGACCTCGGCGCCGTGATACGCGAAGCCCTTCCCGAAGAAGCCGCGCATGGCTTCTTCGGCCTGGCCGGCCAGGAAGGCTGCGCCGTCTTCGGGCGTCGATTCGTGCAGGATGAAGTCTTGCGCGGCACGGCGCAGCAGCGCGGCGCAGGCGGGGATGTCCTCTGGTGTGAGCGCTCGGATGTGCATGGTGTGACTAGTGTAAGGGAAAAGGCCCGCTAATCGTCGCTTGGCTTTTTGTCATTTGCGGTTAGAGTAAGGGGATGCAGACGACCGAGGCTTTGAATCTTTCCTCCCTGCGCTTCGGCGCGCTCGACGTGGCGGCCGCATCGCGGCTGGGCGCCGGGCCGCGCCTGCGCGAAGAAAACCAGGACAACCTGCTGATCATCGACAGCGGCGGCCAGGCCGTGTGGCTGCAGGACCAGCAGCCGCAGCGCCGCCAACTGGCCCGCTGGCGCCAGGGCCATGGCCGCATCGCGGTGCTGGACGGGATGGGCGGCCACGGGCACGGACGCGAAGCGGCGGAAGCCGTGGCTGCCGGCCTGCTGGCGATCCCGCCCTGCGATTCGGCGGCCGAGCTGGCGCGCCGCCTGGACCAGCTGCACGCCGAGCTGCAGCGCCATTTCGCCCAGCTGGCCGGCACCGGTCCGCGGCCCGGCACCACCCTCACCATGCTGGAGCTGCCGGCAGGGCGCGACCCCATCCTGTACCACGTCGGCGATTCGCGCCTGTACGAGATCACGCGCGAGCGCGTGGCGCCGCTCACCGTCGACCACGTGCCGGCCACCGCCTTCGCGATGGGCGGGCTGCTGGGCGAGCAGGAATGGTGGCAGCAGGTGCACGGCGAGCACCGGCCGCAAGTCTCGCAAGCCTTCATCCTCGGGAATGCCTTCGCCAACCCGGCCCAGCTGAACGATCCGCTGTTCGAACTGACGCCGCTGAACCTGCCGCCCTGGCTGTGCGCCCTGCCCGACCGCCGCGCCGTCCCCTTGCGCCCAGGTGCCAGCTATCTGCTGGCCACCGACGGCCTGTGGTCCTGCTCCGACCCCTACGGCTGGGTGGGACAGTGGCCGCAACTGCTGGGCGGCCGGCTGGATGCGGCCGGCATGCTGGCGACTCTGCTGCGCGCCTATGAAGCGCACCCGCCGGCCTTTTTCTACCCGGACAACGTCACCGCCATCCTGCTGCGCATGCCGGACGGCCCGTCGCGCGACGAAACGGTGTTGCCAGGAATTTGATTCTTTTTAGCAAAAAATCTTGCCAAACGATGCATGCCGCGCGCCGGCTGAGCGTAGAATCGCGTAAGCTTCTCCCGACGCAAGCGAGCTTATCCCGCCAACCATGAAACGCTGCAGCAGCCCCGACCATCCGCACTGTACCGCCTGGGTTTTCCCCGGCGAACAGGCCTGCGCGCACGGTCATGGGCAGCCAGCGGCGGCGTCCAGCGCCGACCCGCTCGGTTCCAGCTTCGAGATGCTGCAGGAGGTCCGCGCCCGGCGCGATGCCGCCGATGCGATCCGGCCCGGCGCCGCGGCCGCGCCGGCACGCCAGGAAGCCCGGCCGCATCTGCATATCAGCGGCTTCGACCCGCGCGCCGCCGGCGGCCGCCAGGCGATCCGGCTCGAGCTGCGCGGCATGCCGGACGACACCCCGCCCGAGCTGACCCTGCTGCTGCAATCGGCCCTGCTGCCCCAGGGCGGCGGCCGGCACACCTTCACGCGCAGCCTGCGCGGCGACTGGCGTCCGCTGGTGGTGGAATTCTCCTCGCGCGGTCGCGAACACGGCCAGTACCGCGTCGACGTCGAACTGCATGCGCGCGACCCGCAGCACGGCCGCAACCGCACCTGGGTCGCCACCCCGGTGCTGCTGGTGCCGCGCGCAGATGCCTCGCTGGCCGAGATCCACCAGACCTATCTCAACGCGCGCAAGAACGTGCGCATCCATGCCGACGACGCCTCGATCGCGCGCCTGCACGGCCTGGACGCCGCCGGCCCGCTGGATATCGCGATCGATGCCCGCAATGCCTCGATCGCCCAGCTGCAGTTCGGCGCGCAGTCGGGCACGCACCAGGGCAAGATCGACCTGGCGCTGCCGACCATCGCCTGGGACGAAGACCTGATCGAAATCGATCTGCCGGCCACGCGCCCACTGCACCCTTGCCCGGCGTCCCAGGCCTGCCTGGTGTATGCGGAACCGGATGCCGGCATGCCGCGCCAGCTGCGCCTGTTCGCGCTCGACGAGTGGGTGCTGGGCCGCATGGAAGCAGGACCGAACGGCAGCCTGCTCGAGGCCGAAGCCGACGTGCTGCTGTGCCATTACGGCGAGCATGGCCCGGACCACGAGGGCCTGACGCGGCGCATCTCGGCTCGCCACGCAGTCATCCGCCGGGGCCGGCAGGGCTTCGAGATCGAGGACGTGTCGCGCTACGGCATACTGCTGGACGGGGTCTGGCCCGGCAGGCAGGGCCCGGTCCCGCTGCGGCTGGGCATGCGCATCGAACTGACCGCCAGCATCAAGGGCGTGGCGGCGATGGTAGTGACGGCGCTGCTGCCGCATGCGGTGGTGCTGCACCGCGTCGACGGCGGCGGTGCAGCCGAATGCATTGTGCTGCTGGCGCCGGACGCGGCGCCAGGCAATCCGCCGGGCGCCGCCTTGCCCCGTGCGGCCGCGCTGCCCCAGCTCTTCCACCGCGACGGCGGCTTCTGGCACCGCGACCCGGTCAGCGGCGCCGACACGGCGCTTAGTCCGGCGGCCGCACTCGAGCGCCTGGCCGGTTTTCACGGCCAGGTGCGATTCACGGCATCGCCCTATCCGGAATACAGAGCCCTGCGTGGCGCCGACCGCCGTGGCCGGCTACAGGCGCAGACGGCCTGAATCAGTGCGGAATCAGGAGCAGGAACACCAGCGAGCAGCCGGTCAGCAGGGCCGCCTGCAGTGACAGCACGATCACTGGAATACGGATATCGTCCGGAATACGCATAACACACCTCCTTGGAATAACGGATGAGTTAGCTCACTCAACCATGCGTCACCAATCACTAGTGACCAATTATTCCACGCGCCTGCATCGACGTGGGTATCGTGTTTGTGCCGGAATGTTCGTACACTCGACAAACTTCGTTGCCGCATCGCAACGTAAACTTGGCGGTTTACTAAGTCAATGTTACCGAACATTGTGCGGTAGCAACATCAGCGCTAGAGTGCAGGCTCCACTTTTCGCTCTCTAGCGCCATGTTCTCCACACTCTCGCTTCGCACCCGGCTGATCGCCACCATGGCCGCACTCGGCCTGCTCATCGTAGCCACCGGCCTGCTCGGCATCTACGGCATGCGTACCGCCGGCACGGCCTTGTCCGCGAATTACGACAACCAGTTGACCGTGAGCTCCTTAGGCAGCGCCAAGAATTCGCTGAGCCGCGCACGTTTCGTCCTCGACCGCGCAGTCCTGCATCCGGACGCGCCCGACCTCGACAAAACCCTCAAGCGCATGGACGATTTCATCGCCGATTCCGACAAGGAATGGGCCGCCTATCTTGCCGAGCCGCTCGAGCCGGAAGAAAAGCCGCTGGCGGAGGCGCTCGACAGCCGCCGCAAGGCTTATATCGACGACATCCGCGCCCTGGTACGCGCGATCAAGGCCAACGATGCCGACGCCATCGAGTCGCTGTTCATGAAGCAGCTGACTGCGAAATTCACCGACTACAACAATGCGGCGGTCAAGCTGGACGAGTACCAGACCGTCAGTTCGAAGGCTGCCTATGAGCATAGCCAGCAGCTGGCCGCCCGCCTCCTCAAGCTCGCGATCGCCGCCGTGGTGCTGGGCGCCATCGTGATCCTGGTCTCGTCGGTCCGCCTGCTGCGCGCCATCCTGCGCCCGCTCGACCAGGCGCTCGGCAACTTCGAGGCGATGGCGAAAGGCGATCTGTCGACGCCGATCGTGGCCGGCCGCCAGGACGAGATGGGCAAACTGCTGCAGGGCCTGGCCAACATGCAGCGCCAGCTTGCCGGCACCGTCAGCAGCGTGCGCGACAGCAGCGTGCAGATCGCCACCGCGAGCGGCGAAATCGCGTCGGGCAACCTCAGCCTTTCCAGCCGCACCGAGCAGCAGGCGGCCAGCCTGGAAGAAACCGCTTCCTCGCTCGAAGAACTGACCTCCACCGTGCGCCAGAACGCCGACAATGCGCGCCAGGCGAACCAGCTGGCGGTCTCGGCCTCGGAAGTGGCGGTGCGCGGCGGCCAGCTCGTGTCGCAGGTGGTCGACACCATGGGCAGCATCGACGCCTCGTCCAAGCGCATCGTCGACATCATCGGCGTCATCGACGGCATCGCCTTCCAGACCAATATCCTGGCGTTGAACGCGGCGGTGGAAGCGGCGCGCGCCGGCGAACAGGGTCGCGGCTTCGCGGTGGTGGCGGGCGAAGTCCGCAACCTGGCGCAGCGCTCGGCGGCTGCGGCGAAGGAAATCAAGGAACTGATCACGACCTCGGTGGCAAATGTCGACGCCGGCGCGCAGCTGGTCGACAAGGCCGGCGCCACGATGGACGAAATCGTCACCAGCGTGGCCCGTGTCACCGACATCATGGCGGAAATCATGGCGGCGGGCGAGGAACAAAGTTCGGGCATCGAGCAGATCAACCTCGCGATCGTGCAGATGGACCAGGCGACCCAGCAGAACGCGGCGCTCGTCGAAGAAGCGGCGGCTGCCGCCGGCGCGCTGCAGGAACAGGCCGAAACGCTGGCCGCCGTGGCCGGCAGCTTCCGCCTCAACCAGCAACGCGCCCTGGTTACATCAGCTCGCGCACGACCCTGAAGCCGACGATGTCGTTCGATAAGGCGCTCGAAAAGCCGTTGCGCAGCGCCGAGCGCAGATAGCGCGGGTTGTACAGCCAGGAGCCGCCGCGCAGGATGCGGCGGGCCTGGTCGCCGCCCTCTTCCCAGGCGCTGCCGTCGAGCGGCGCGCCTTCGTAGTTGTCGTGCACGACGTCCTGCACCCATTCCCACACATTGCCGTGCATGTCGTACAGGCCCCAGGGGTTCGGCGGGAACATCCCGGCCGGGGTCGTGCCGCGCCGGTAGGCGCCGCGCGCCCCGCCGTCGTAGGTGAAATTGCCGTCGTAATTGGCCTGCTCGGTGGAGATGGTGTCGCCGAAGCTGAACGCGGTTTTGGTGCCGGCGCGGCAGGCGTATTCCCACTCGGCTTCGCTGGGCAGACGGTAGCTGCGGCCGGTCGCCTCCGACAGCCAGCGCACGTATTCGATGGCGTCGTACCAGTTGACCCCGACCACCGGATGGGCGTCCGTCTGCGCAAAGCCCGGCGCCTCCCAGTTCACCTCGCCGCTCTGCTGCCAGCCGGTTGCCCGCACGAAGGCGCGCCATTCGCCCACCGTGACCGGATAGCGTCCCATCGCGACCGGCTTCTCGATCCCGACCCAGTGCTGCGGCAGTTCGCGCGCCAGCCAGCCCTTTTGCGAGCCGGCCGCCATCGCGATCTTGCGCTCATGCTCGGGTGAGCCCATCTGGAAGCGGCCGGTCGGCAGCAGCACCAGTTCCGGCCCTTTGCCCTCGCCATCCAGGAAGCGGTCGCGCAGCACGCCTTCGAGATCGGCAACCGGGCTGGCCGGGGTCGGCAGCATGACATCGAGCTCGGCCTGGCTGCGGGCGGCCTGCTCGGCGCGCGCGCGCTGCTGCTGGACGAGGTAGGCCGCGGCGGCCCTGGCCTGGGCCAGCTTGCGCTGGGCCTGCTCGGCTTCCTGGCGCGCCTTTTCCGATTCCAGCGCGCGGCGCTCGGCCAGCTGGCGGCGCAGCGCTTCCTTGCGCACGCGGCGCGCTTCCTCGGCGGCCAGGCGCGCCAGTTTTTCCTGCCGCAGCTGCTCCTGGCGCTGGCGCTCGAGCGCCGCCTGGGCGGCGGCCATGGCCTCGGCTTCGGCGCGCTTGCGAACCGCCGCTTCCAGGGCTTGGCGCCGGGCCTGCTCCGCCGCGGCCTCGCGTGCGCTGTCGAGCGTTTGCTGGGCTACTTGTTGGACTTCCTGTTGGGCTTCCTGGTGGGCTTCCTGCTGCGCTTGTTCCGGGGCCTGCCGGCCGTCGCCATCCGGCTCCGGCTTCTGCCCCGGTTCCCGCTTCTGTTCCTGCTCCCGTGCCTGTTCCAGGCTGTCCAGCAGCACGCTCACGCTGCCGGGCCGCGCGGCGGCGCTGGCCGCAAAGCCGGCCTGCAGGGCCGACCACTGCGCGTCGCTCAACCCCTCCGGACGGGTGGGGATGCCGCGTCCGGCCTGGCCTTCGCCGAAGGGCAGATGCCCGCTCAGCATCTGGTAGATCATCGCCGCCACCGCGTACACGTCCAGGCCGCGTGCCGGCGCTTCCCGCCCCTGTCCAGCTTCCGGCGCGCGGTAGCCGGCGGTGCCGGAACTGGCCGGCGCCTCCAGCGAACCGTTGGCGCCGGTCCCGCTGCCGCGGGCGCCCGCGGCGATGCCGAAGTCGAGCAGCTTGACCTCGCCACGGGTGGTCAGGAAAACGTTGGCCGGCTTGATGTCGCGGTGCACCAGGTGATGGCGCTCCCAGGCATGGTCGAGGGCCGCCGCCACCGGTCGCAACAGGCCCAGCGTGCGCGCCAGATCCAGCCTGCCCTCGCGCGCCAGCAGGCTGTCGAGGTCTTCGCCTTCCAGGCATTCCATGATGATGAAGTAGCTGGACGTGGCCGGGTCCTGGGCCCAGTCGTAGACGCGCACGATGTGCTCGTGGGCCAGCTGGCGGGCGCGCGCGGCTTCCTCGATCAGCAGGCGCGCGTACGCCGTGTTCTGGGTCAGCTGGGGCGGCAGGATCTTCAGCGCGACCTGGGCGCTGTGGCCCAGTTCCGCGTGGGTGGCAAGGTCGGTCGCCTGCCAGACCTGGCCCATGCCGCCGCTGGCGATCAGGCGCTCGAGGCGGTAGCGGCGCTCGAAGGGGCCGATCTCCTGGCCGGCCATCAGGCCGATTTCCGTACCCCGGTTCGGCGCCGGCGCAGCCGGGCCATCGGCCAGCGGCGGCGCGTAGGCGGCGTCGAGGATGGCGTTCTTGCGGCTGTCGAACTCCTGGCGGCTCAGCAGGCCGTCTTCGTGCAGGGCGCGCAGTTCGCGCAGCTTGTCGATCGCGGTCTGCATCATCCCCGCGCCGGCAACGGCGCCCCGCAAGCGCCGCAGTAGCGGTCGCCGGCATGCGCATCGGCGTGGCGGCAGGCCGCGCTTGCCCCCGCAGTGCCGGCCAGCGCGCCCGCGATGGCGCCGGCGACCCCGGCGCCCAACTGCGCCTGGCTCGCCAGCGCGGTCTTGTCGACGTCGTTCTGCAGCGCCAGCAGCTCGAGCTGGTGGCGGCGCTCGCGTTCTTCCTGGGCGTCGCGGCGGGCGCGTTCCTGCGCCACCTGCTCCTGGGCGAGGCGCCAGGCATCGGTATTCGCCACGCCGACCACGCCGGCCAGCGCCGCCAGCTGCTCGGCGCTCATGCCGGCATGCACGCGGGTCTTCATCACGTCGGCCAGCAGCGCCGCGTTGGCCGGCGCCACCAGCGCCACCTTCGCACCGTCGTCGAGGGCGCCCAGCGCCTGCAGGCGTTCGATCTCGGCGCGCGCCAGCGCCAGCTCGTGCTCGCGCTGTTCGCGCTCGCCTTCGCGCCCGTTGCGCGCGGCGATGGCCTCCGCTTCGATGGTGCGCAGCAGCTTGTCGTGCTGGGCCAGCGCATCCTGCGACGCGCCTTCGCGGCGCAGGCTGTCCAGCTGCTGGCGCACCTGTTCGGCGTCCAGCGACAGGCGTCCCGCCGCCTGGGCATCCTGCCATTCGAGCACGCGCTCGGCTTCGCGCCGGTGCGCGGCATTTTCCAGCTGCAGCAGCTGCAGGCGCGCCGCATGTTCTTCGTCCCCGATCTCGCGCTCGCGCCGCGCTGCCGCCTGCTCGGCTTCATGCAGGCGGGCCAGCTCGGCGCGCTGGCGGCTGGCATCCTCGATGCCGTGCGCCTGCTCGATCTTGTTGCGGATCTGCTGCTGCAGCAGCTGGTGGGCGAAGCGCTGCTGCGCGAAGGCGCGCGACTGCGCCGCCTCCTGCTGCGCCACTTCGAGCTCGGTGCGCAGGCGGATCGCGGCCAGCTCGCGGGTCTGCTGCCATTGCGCGGCCTCGTCCTGGCGCGCGTTGCGCTTGCCGGCCAGTTCGTGTTCGAGCGCCGCCACCGCATCGACGGCGCCGCGCTCGATCGCCTGCTTGCGCGTGCGCGATTCGACGATGCGGCCGTACAGCTCGATCTGGCGGCCGCGGATCGCCTGGGCGCGCTCGGCGTTCTTCAGCGACAGGCCGGCGCGCTCCAGGCTCTCTTCCTGGCGCAGTTCGGCGCGGCGGTGGCGCAGGCGCGCCTCCTGCTCCTCGCGGCGGATGCGCTGCCATTCCCGCTCGTCGTACAACTCGTCCAGCAGCTTCGCATGCTCGATCCGCACGCGCTGCTCGTCCGCGGCCAGCCACAGGGTGCCGACGAGTTTTCCGACCCCGGCGCGGTCGGCATCGAACTTGTCGTGCTTCAGGGCGATCGTGTCGACCCGCACCACCGCCAGTCCATACTGGGACAGCAGCAGCGCCAAGCCGCCCTGCAAATGCTGGTCGAATTCCAGGCGCAGTTCGCGCCTGTCGGCCCGCTGCCCAGCCATATCGCGCAGCGAGCGCGCGGCGACGAATTCCTGCGCCAGCTGGGCCACCGACGGCGCGATCAGCTCGCGCAGCTGCTCGTCCTTGATCGTGCCGGGCATGGTCATGAAGTGGCGCGCGAAAGCCGGCACGTTCTCGATCTTCAGCGACAGGGTCAGCGTGGCGTCGACCAGCAGGTGCTCGCAGGTGGTCAGGCCTTGCAGCGAAAACTCGACCGGCAAGGCGCCGCTGCGGGTGACCAGGATCTCGGCATGCTGGTCGCGCAGCAGGTTGTTCAGGCGCGTGAAGAAGCCTTCGATCTCGTACTCGCCCTGCGGCACCTCGGTGGCCTGCCCGCCCTGCAGGATGTAGGCGCGGGCGGTGGCCGGCACGTGCAGGGTCTTGACGAAGATACCGGACAGCGCGCGCACGCCGAAGAACACGGCCAGTTCGTCCGGCCCCGGCGCCCAGCGGTTATCGACCAGCACCGGTTTGTGGCGCGGTGCGCCCAGCAGCAGGCCGCAGCCGGCGCAGTAAGCCGCCTGTCCTTCACGCTTTTGCTCGCCCCGGTGCTCGCAACGGGGACAGGCGCTACCGCCGATTCCGAACATCTTCAACATGACCCACTCCTTCTTGCCTTCTTCAACTGCTCAGCAGCCGGACGATTCTAGCAGCCGCCGGCCCGCCCGTTCCCACGCATGACAATCGTGCGCGCCATTCGATACTCAGATGATGCCGATCCGCTCGACGCAGGCCAGGCTCGCCCCCTGCATGCGCAGCTGTTCCGCAAAACCGTCCGGCAGCTGCGCCTGCCAGGCGCGCGGCAGCAGGATGCGGTCGCCCGGACCCGCTTCGCGCAGCAGCAGCGCGCACTTGGCCTCCAGGCCCTCGACCGCATCGACCCGGCCCGCATGCCAGGCGCTCGATGCGCCGCTGGCGATCAGGCGCCCGCGCGGCACGAACTCGCGTCCGCGCGCCAGCCGGTCCGCCATCACCAGCGCCAGCTCCCAGGAACGGCCCGCGAACTCGCCGTCGCCGAAGCGCACCACGCTGCGCCAGCGCCCCAGCGCGCGGCCGTCGAAATGGCGCGCGCCGCACAGGACCTGGCGCACGGCCAGCTGGCGCGCCGCATCCTGGCCGGGGGCGGCGATGGTGTGTTCCTCTTCCAGCGCCTCCGTGCCTGCCGCATCCGGCCCCGTCTTGGCCAGCGGATGGACGCTGACCTCGACCCAGCCCATCCCGCCGGCCGCACCGCTGTGCAGCGGAAACCAGGCGCGCGCGGTCGAGACGGCGGCGCCGGGGTCGGCGTGCCCGCTCAGCAGGCCCAGATGGGGCAAGCCGCCGGCGCCGCCCAGCAGGACTGCCGCCGCCGCAGGTGCGGGTCCCAGCGTATGGCCGGCCAGGCGGCCGCGCTCCCATTCGTCGGACCAGCCATTGGCCAGGGAGGCCGCGTTCGGGCGCAGCAGGCCGCGCACGCTGCGGTCGGCCAGCACGGCCGCCAGTTCCCAGCCGCGCTCGCCCGGCGGCGGCAGGCGGTCCAGGCTGAGCACGACCTGGTCGCGGGTATCGAAGCCCGCCTCGGTCAGGCGCGCCAGCCGCACCACCTGCTGCATGCGCTCGGCCAGGCGCGCATCGCCCGGGACGCTGCATTTGACCTCGGCGCGGTTCAGGCGCGGGCGGCGGGTCGCGGTCAAGGTCAGTACCGAGCCGTCGGCCAGCGGGCAGCGGCATTGCACGGTGTCCGGGATTGAATGCATGCCGTGGTTCATGTCCGTGCTCATGCGCCCTCCTCCTCGCCGGCCACACTGCGCCGGCCGGCGCAATCGGCTTCCAGATTGGCGACGATGCGTTCGGCCTCGCTGTAGAGCTGGGGCAGCGCGGCCTCGCCGGCCTGGCGCAGGCGCGCCAGCAGCGCCCAGGCCTCGTCCAGCGAGACGCAGGCGCGCCGGCTGTGGCGCGCGCGGCGGTTTTGCTCGGCAGCCGGCAAGGCCTGGCCGGGCGCCGCCAGCGCCAGCGCCGGCATCGCGTTGACGCCCACCGATACCAGGTCCAGGCGCTGCAGCAAGGCCTGCTGGCGCTGGAACTGCGCCGGGTCGGCAGGCATCGCCGCCAGGCGCAGTCCGCACATCAGGCAGGGCAGCTCCAGGAACAGACGGCGCAGCGCCTTCGCGTCCTCGGCTGCAGTGTCGAAGCGCTCGGGCGCCGCGCCGGCGGCCTGCGGTGCCGGCGCGGCGGTGGAGACGATCGGCTCGGCCGGCGCGGCGGCGCGCGCCGCCAGTATTTGCGCATAGTCGCGGCTGTCGCCCAGGTCGACCGGCACGCAATCGTCGACGGTGACGCCAAAGCGCATGTAGAGCAACTGGTTCAGACCCTGGCGGAAGGCGTTCCACTCATCCAGGGTCGTGCAGGGCGGCAGCGCCAGGCCCCCGAGCGCCAGTTCGTGACGCAGCGCGCTCTCCATGGCCGTCACCAGCGCCGCCAACTCCAGCCGGCCCGCGACCTCGGCCGCCAGGTAGAGGTCGAAGCGCTGCTGGGATGCCTGCGGATCCGGGGCATCGATGGCGAAGCTGGTGCGCAGGCCGATCTCCGGCGCCGTGTCGAAGGGCTGCAGGTCGGCCGTGTAGGGGCCGGGATGGAAGGCGTAGGCGGTTTCGCCTTCGCGCGCCTCGATCCTGCGGGCAGCCTGCAGGCGCCGCGTGCGGCCGTCGACGCCGACCACCACCGCCTGGCAGCCGGCGGGCGGCGCAGCGCCGCCCGGTACCGCCAGCGCGACCACGATCCTGCCCAGTTCACAGGCATCGACAGCGGGTGCGGTGCGCTTGAAGAATCCCAGCATCATGTCCTCATCCGGCAAGCGGTCCGGTGGTGTCGACAGCTTCGACGCTGAAGGCGGCGTCCGCTGCCTGCAGGTGGGCTGCCGGCGCGTCGGCAAACGGCCAGGCCGCCTCGCATTCGCCGTCGGCGTCGAGCCGGCCCTCGAGGATCGTGCGGCCGGCGCCATCGCTCACGCGCAGCGCCGCGCGCGCCGCCAGCAGCTCGGGCGCGAAGGGCGCGTCGGCGGCCAGCTGCAGGATCGCGCGCCAGCCCTCGCCCTGCGGCAGCAGGTGCAGGGTGAACCAGCCGTCGTCGGTGCGCAGCGCCTCGACCTGACCGCTGCTGGCGGCGCGCAGGCGACCCTGGCTGCCGCGCCAGCCGGCTGCAGGGCTGGCTGCAGGGCCGGCCTGCGCGGCCCCGGCATGCTGCTGCCGCCGTTCGATCGCCAGCTGGCGCAGGCGGCGCGTGGTCAGCGGCGAGGCCTGCAGCGCGGCGCGCTCGCCCGCCGTCAGCGGCCGGCTGCCGTCCAGCGCCGCCAGCAGCGTGGCGTCGGCCAGCACCAGGCGGTCGCCCTCGACGCGGCGGTCCAGCAGCAGGCGTTCCTGCAGGCGCCGGTCCAGCGTGTTTTGCGCTGCGGTGTTCGTGTTCATCCCGTTCTCCTCATGGTTGCCGCTTGCAGGCGGGCGATCGCCGCGTCGCGCCGCTTGCGCAGCGTCGGCAGCGATACCTGGGCCAGGCCGGCCAGCTGCTGCATGGTCGGCAGCTCGCCGGTGGCAGGGTCGCGCCAGGCGTCCGGATAGGACTCGTCGCCCGGCCCCAGCAGCTTCGCATACACGGCCAGGCGCACGACCAGGCCGTCGTCGCATAATTCGCGCGCCACCCAGCCGGCGCGCGCTTCGGCTTCGCCCGCTGCCTGCATGTAGCCGGGGGGCAGTGAAACGGCCACGGCCAGCACCTCCAGTTGCGGGTCCTGCGGCAGCGGCGTCTCCGGCCCCGCTTCGGGCGCCTGCTCGTCCTCCAGCGCTTCCTGGCGCGCTTCCAGGATCAGGTCGGGTCCGGGCGTGGCCACCACTTCCGATTCCTGCAGCACGCGCCAGTAATCGTCCATCCACAGCGCGGCATCGTCGCGGTCCTGCAGCCAGTCGCGGTCCTGGTTGGCCGACAGCGCCTGGTAGTCGCCGATTTCGCGCAGCATCTCGCCGATCTTGTCGGGCGCGGTCTTGAGGTTGGCAAAGCGCTTGGAACGCGTGTGCAGCGGCCCGACGCCGCCGCCGAAGGCTTCCAGGGTCTCGCTCCAGCGCAGCACCCATTCGGCGCGGCAGTCGGCGATCGTGCGCAGCTGGCGTACCTCGATCGGCACGCCCTGCAGTTCGCGGCCGAGGATGGCGCCGACCTGGGCGCGGTGCTGTTCCCAGTCAGCGAACAGGCGCGCGATCTCGCCGTAGGCCGTGTCGAGCATGCGGTAGGCATAGATCCGGTTCGGGCTGCAGGGCCGGCCGCAGGCGGCCTGGTAATTGTCGGCGTCGACCTTGTCGCGCAGGACCGCGTACATGTCGTTCAGCTTCTTGCGCAGCAGCGCCTCGCCGCCGGCGTCAAGCCAGAACCCGGCGATGCGCGCCTGCTCGTGCGCGACCGCCGCGCAGAATGCCTGCCAGTCGGCGGGCCGCGCCTGCAGCTCGTACAGCAGGCCGAGCGCCAGTTCCAGCACGCTGTCGCCATAGCTGTTGCCGGACGCCTGGGCACGGGCGCCATGGCGCCCCTGGCGCAGCCGTTCGCCGGTACGCTCGACATATTCGGCGAGCAGACCTTCCCAAGCGGCCGCATCAGGCAGACGTGCGGGATCGACGCCGCGCAGGGCCGCCAGCGAGCATTGCCCGAGCAGCTTGCGCACCTCTTCCCAACCTGGCTCCTGATACCGGGTTCCCGGCAGACGCATACCTTCCTCTTTCGTGTGTTCAGCAAATGATGCCATACAAACACAAAAGCGAGGCGCGCTGATGGACCGGAATTACCCGCCAGTTCGCGCTACGGCGTCGATCCGGCTTCCTGCATGGCGCGCAGCACGGCGGCCGCCACCGGCGCGGCATGGGCGCCGCCGGTTGCTTCCGAACGGCTGACGAACACGGCAAAGGCCAGACGCCGGGTCTGGCCCGGCAGGCTGCCGGGCTCGAGCCAGCCGGTGAACCAGACCGTGGCGAGGTCACCGTCGCCGACCGGTGCGGTGCCGGTCTTGCCGTACAAGCCCTGGCGCAGCCGGGCCAGGTCGGCGCCGCGGAAGGCACCGGCGGCGGTACCGGTATCGATCACGCCCTTCATGCCGGCGCGGATGCGGTCCAGGCGCAAGTCCAGCGCCGGCCCGTCCGCGCTTGCCGCCTGGCGCCCGTCCAGGCTCGCCAGCAGGCGCGGCCTGACGACCCTCCCCTCGCCGACCGCGGCCGCCACCAGCGCCATCTGCAGCGGCGTGGCCTGCATGCGCAAGCCGATCGCCATCTGGCGCAGTTCGTGGCGGGTATGCACCGGGTCGATGCCGCTCGGGCTGCCCTGCAGCGCGTCCCAGGCCGACCATGCATAGTCCGCCGGCAGCAGGCCGCCGTCCAGCCGCAGCGCCTGGCCGAAGCCGAGCTTGCGCGCCATCGCGACGATCGGCCGCACCTGGTCCAGCGCGCCGGGCTGCAGCGGCTGCAGATCGGGCGCGCCGCCCTCGGGCCGGCCCAGCAGGCTGCGGTCCGACAGTTCCCCTAGCCAGGCGAACCAGGTGTTGAGGCTGTAGGTCAGCGCCTGCTGCAGACCCAGGCGGCCATCCTGGGCGCGCCGATCCAGCCGCTGGTCGCGGAAATTCGTGATGCGCGCGCGGCCGTCGACCGGATACGTGGCCGCATCGGTGCGGAAGGCATAGCCGCGCGCTGCGGCGGCGGCGTTGATAGCCGCCAGCGGTTCGCCCGCGAGCAGGCTTTCCAGGCGCGGATCCTGGCGCGCCGCCAGTTCCAGGCCGAGCGCGCTGACGATCTTGAAGGTCGAGCCCGGGCTGCGCTCGGCGCCGCCGTCGTGCTGGAAGGCGGGCAGGCGCAGCGGACTGGCGGCCGGATCGATGCGGTCGAAGTCGCGCGCTTCCGCCCAGTTGGCGGCATCGACATGGCCCGCGCCGGCGCCGGCCGCGGCCAGCACCTCCCCGCTGGCGGCATCCAGCAGCACCATGCCGGCCTGGCGTCCGCTCGGCGCGGCGCCGCCCCCTGAACAGCGGCGGCCGTCCCAGCTGCCGCGGCGCATGGCAATGCAGTCGAGCGCGCCCTGTGCCTGCGCCTGCAGGCCGAGGTCGAGGGTCAGCGTGGCGCGGTGGCTGCCGGCACCGGGCAGGCGCGCCAGCATCCCGGCCACGCTGTTGGCATGCCCGGCCTGCACGCCCAGCAGCGACGCCAGGCCGGCCCGCCGCGCATCTTCGCTCGGGGCGCCGTCGATCCACAGGCTGCGGCCGTGGCGGTCGGCCAGCGCCACCTCGGCGCGGGCGCCGGCGCGCGGGCCCTGGCCGGTCGGCAGCGCCTGCCAGGCCAGGGCGCCATCCTTCAGCACCAGGTGGCGGTAGCGGGCATCGCCGGGGGTGGCCAGCGCGCCCATGCCGAGCGGCGCCGCGTCCAGGACCAGTTCGCGTGCGCCGGGTTCGAGCGCCAGGTCGAGCACCTGCACCTCGTCCGCGCTGCGGCAGGCGCGGCCGGCGCAGGCCGGGGTGGCGTCGCGCACCTGGGCGCCTTCGATGCCGGCCAGGCGCCCGACCAGCATCAGCTGCAGCGTGTCGCCGGCGCGCGCCGGCGCAGGCAGAGTCAGTCGCAGCCGCGCCGACTGCCCGCCGAGCGGCCAGGCGGCCACCCGCTGCCATGCGCCCCAGCCCTGCGGCAGACGCGCGAACAGGCGGGTGGCGGCGGCCGGCAGGTCGCGCGCCAGCGCTGCCGGTGCACCGCCCGCTTCGATCCGCCAACGTGCCGCATTCTCGTCCACCCGTGCGCCGTCCGCGGCCGGCCGCAGGCGCCAGGCCAGCAGCCGGCGCTCGCTGTTGAAGATACGGACCTGCTCGCGCACGAAGTCGCCGTCCGCATGGCGGTACAGGCGCTCGAGCAGGCGCTGCGCATCGGCGTCGACGACGACCTGGTCCCAGCCGGTACGCCCCTGCGCGCGCCAGGCGGCCAGGTCGGGCGGCGCCAGCTCGGCCAATCCATCGGCACCCAGGCGCAGCAGGCCGCGTGCGGCGAGCGCGTCGAACAGACGCCGGTCTTCCATCGCAGGCGCCGGCTGGGACGGCACGGTGTAGACGCCGGGCGCCAGCCAGGCCTCGCGCGGCGCGCCCTGCACCGGGAAGGCCAGCAGCATCGCCCGCGAGCCCGGCTCGGCGGCCGGCCGGAACAACTGCAGCACCAGCTCGCCGGCGGCGCAGCTGCTGCTCGAACGGCGCAGGATGCGCAGTGCCTTCTGGTCCCACAGCAGCCAGCCCTGGCGGCCCAGCCGGGCCTGGCCGGTGGCGGCGGTCTGGAGCAGCGTGCCGGCGTCCCCGGTCCAGCGCGCCGGATATCCCTCCCAGCGCAAGCCCGGCGCCGCCACGCTGCCGGCAAGCTGCACGCGCGGCATGGCCTCGTCGGCCAGCACGACGTTGCGCAGCGCGACCGGGGCGCTGGCCGTGGCATTGCGCGCCGCCAGTGCCGCGACCTCGTCGAAGCGGTAACCGATCCGCAGCGGCAGCAAATGTCCGCGTGCCGGGTCCGCCATCTGGCTGCACAGGTCGATGCGCTGGGATGGCTCGGGACGCAGGCCGGACAGGATCAGCAGCGCGACATCGCCGTGCGGCTCGAGCCTTACCGCCGGACCGGATGGCACTGTGAAAGTGGCGCCCGGCAGCACCGGCTGCAGCGCGGCCAACCCGGCCGGGCCGCTGGCCGCCGCCTCGCCCACTGCCGCGATCCAGCGCGCATGCACGCCGATCGCGACGGCGCCCAGCAACGCGAGCAGGCAGCAGACCGCGCCCAGCCAGCGCAGCGCAGCCGGCCGGGCCGCCAGGCCGGCGAGCGCAGTCCGGGCACCAGGCGACGACGACGACAACGACGACGACGAACGCGTCCGCGCGCGCGCCTGTCCCGCCCGCAGATTGCGCGCGCGCCGCCAGCGCGCCTGCCCCGCCGCGAGTAGCCCGAACACCGTCACCGTCATGCCTGTCCTCCGCTCGTCATTGTCGAGTGCAGCTAGCTGAGGGCGCCTGAAAACGCGCGGCTTCGGCGGCGGTTTTTCGCATTTCATCCCGCTTTTTTGGCGTCCTGTCGCAAGCCGCTGGAGCCGGAAGGCGCGCATGGATACAGTGCACACATCGAAACACGATTTACCACCCAACCGAAAAGGAGAAACATCATGAACGTCCTCAAACACATGGAAGCCGCTTTCCTGTTCTCGCTGAGCGTTGCCGGCGTCGCCAGCGTCGCGATCGATGCCATCCCGCCGGCCCAGGCCAGCGTCCCGGCCCAGGTGCAGGTGGCTGTGCAGCCGAACATCCCGGTCGTGCACGTCAGCGCCAAGCGCATGACCGAAGCCGAAAAACGCGCTTCACTGCAGGCTGAACGCGCCGGGAGCCGCACTTGATCGCCGGCGTCCGCGGGCGGCACCGGTAGCCCTGCCGGTTTGCCCCCGCGGCCGTTCGATCGCCGCATTACCTTCTCCGCAGCACCTCTCGTTTCCCCTTCCGTTTTCCAGCGCCCACCAGGCCGCGCAGGCGTTTTCACGTCGTTTCCACGTGCAATGTGGCTGCAAAACATCGCAGAACGGCCCATATCTGTATCAAGTGTAAGAAGGTCTTTCAGACGCGCACAGCCGCGTTTTAGCGGGCTATAGTGGAATCGTCGTAACGCATCTTGATCCGCACTGGACTGGAGACAGAACATGAAACGCACCCTTACCCTTGCAGCCCTGATCCTTGCCGCCGCAGCTGCCGCTCCCTTGCCTTCGCTTGCCGCGAGCAACGTCAGCCTCTACATCGGCAGCGCGCCGCCGGCTCCCGTGTACGAGCGTATCCCGGCGCCGCGCCACGGCTATGTCTGGGCACCGGGCTACTGGAACTGGAATGGGCATCGCCATGTCTGGGCACCCGGCTACTGGGTGGCCGAACGTCCGGGCTATGTCTACAACGCCCCGGTCTGGTACCAGGGCAACGGCGGCTGGTACATGCAGCCGGCGCGCTGGAGCCCCCACGGCGGCGGCTATGACCGTGGCTACCGCGACCGCGACCGCGATGGCGTCCCGGACCGCTATGAGCATGGCCGCCGCGGCTGGGACCGCGACCGCGACGGCATCCCCGACCGCTACGAGCACGGCCGCCGCGGCGGACGCTGGGATGAAGACCGCGACGGCATCCCGAACCGCTATGACCGCGACCGCGACGGCGATGGGGTGCCAAACCGCTACGACCGCCGTCCGGACAACGCCTGGCGCCGCTGATCGGCCCACCTGGTTTCCCTTTGAGAGCGCCGCTTTGCCGGCGCTTTTTTTGTTTTCGGGTATCCTTCCGGCATGATTGAGCATTACCGTCTTCAACAGATTGCCTACAAGAGCGAGCGCGCGGCCAGCCGGCGCCTGGCCAGTGCCGAGGGCCTGTCCGACGAGCAGGCGCTGCGCCGCACGCTCGAACGCGCCGCCGGGCAGGCCGGCCTGGCCGCCCTGGTCGAGGCTCGCAGCGCGGACCGGCAGGCGCAGGCCGAGCGCGACGCCGCACGCGATGCCCTGCGCGCACAAAAGCGTGAACAACAGGCCCGCCGCCACGACGGCGCAGTCACCGCCTGGCGCGCCTGGTTCGACGGCTCGGCAAGGCCGAACCCGGGCCGTTGCGGCATCGGCGCCCGGCTCGAAGGCCCCGATGGCACCGTCGAGATCTCGCAGGCGGCCGGCCACGGCAACAGCAGCGAAGCGGAATACCGCGCCCTGATCGCGCTGCTGGAAGCGGCCGTCGCGCGTGGCGTGGCCGGCCTCACCGTCTACGGCGACAGCCAGGTCGTGATCGGCGACGTCACCGGTCCCGACCTGCTCGCCGCCCCTTCGCTGCTGGCCTACCGCAGCACGGCGCGCGCTTTGATGGCGCAAATCGACGGCCTGGCGCTGCGCTGGGTGCCGCGCCACAAGAACAGCCTCGCGGACGCGCTGTCGCAGCGCGCCTTCGATTTACCTACTTCCGATACCGATGCAACAGAACTCTCCTGAACTCCAAGAATGGCGTGCGCGCTTCGCCGCCCTCGCACTCGAATGCGCCGCCGGCGACCTCGATGGCGCCCACGATGCCAGCCACCTCGACCGCGTCTGGCGCACCGCGCAAACCCTGCTCGCCGATTATCCGGAGGCCGACGTGCTGGTGGTGCTGGCCGCCTGCTACCTGCACGACCTGGTCAACCTGCCGAAGAACGATCCGGCCCGCGCCACCGCCTCGCGCCGTTCGGCCGAACTGGCGCGCCAGCGGTTGCCGGCGCTCGGCTTCCCGGTCGAGAAACTGGACGCGGTCGCCCACGCGATCGAAGCCCACAGCTTCTCGGCCGCGATCACCCCGCGCACGCTGGAAGCGCAGATCGTGCAGGACGCCGACCGCCTCGACGGCCTCGGCCTGGTCGGCTTGGCGCGCATGTTCTACGTCGGCGGCAAAATGGGCACCGGCCTGGCGCACGGCAGCGATCCGCTGGCGACCGCGCGTCCGCTCGACGACCAGGCCTATTCGCTCGACCACATCGTGGTCAAACTGGCGCGCCTGCCCGGCATGATGCAGACCGCCGCCGGACGCCGCCTCGGCGAGCAGCGGCTGGCAGTGCTGACCGACTTCCGCAACGCCTTTGCTGCCGAGTGGAGCGGCACCTGACCGCGGCTACCTCCTGCTCATCTCCTGCTCACCTCCTGTTATTAACTGACAGTCAACAGTGCTAACATGGCATTTTCGTCCTCCGCGCGAATGCCATGTCCAGCACTGCAAGTCTCGCCAGACCCTCGGCCGGCAACCTGAACTTCGTCCTGATCTGCGTGTTCATCGACATGCTGGGGATCGGCCTGATCGTGCCGGTGCTGCCGGCCCTGGTCGGCGAGTTCGTGCACGGCCGCGAGCAGCAGGCGCTCTGGTACGGCGTGCTGTCGGCGGTGTTCGGGCTGATGCAGTTCCTGTTCATGCCGATGGTCGGCGCCGCCAGCGACCGCCTCGGACGCCGGCCCATCCTGCTGTATTCGATGGGCGGCATGTGCATCAACTTCCTGGCCACGGCCTGGACGCCGAACCTGGCCTGCCTGTTCATCGGCCGCGTGATCGGCGGCGCGTCCTCGGCCAGCATGTCGGTGGCCTCGGCCTACGCGTCGGACGTCACCGGCCCCGAGGACCGCGCCAAAAGCTTCGGCAAGATCGGCGCCGCCTTCGGCCTGGGCTTCGTGTGCGGCCCGGTACTGGGCGGCCTGCTCGGCAACGTCTCGCTGCACCTGCCCTTCTACGTCGCCGCCGGGCTGTCGGCCGCCAACTTCGTCTACGGTTATTTCGCGGTGCCGGAATCGCTGGCGCCCGGCCGGCGCAAGCCCTTCCGTTTTTCCGATATCCACCCCTTCGCCGGCCTGGCGCGACTGGCCAGGCGGCGCGAGATCCGCGGCCTGGTCGTGGTCTACACCCTGGTCACCTTCGCCCAGATGATGCTGCATTCGACCTGGGTGCTGTACACCACCTTCCGCTTCGGCTGGACCCCGCGCGACAACGGCATCGCCATGTTCTGCGTCGGCGTCGCCAGCATCGTGGTGCAGGCCGGTCTGCTGGCGATCCTGATCCGGCGCTTCGGCGAGGTGCGGCTGTCGCTGCTCGGCCTGGCCTCGGGCGCCGTCACCTACATGCTGTACGGCCTCGCCACCCAGGGCTGGATGATGTACGTCTTCATCCTGTGTAACCTGCTGGCCTTCGCCGCCGGCCCGGCGCTGCAGGGCATCATCTCGAAGACCACCGGCGCCGGCGAACAGGGCGAGTTGATGGGCTCCCTGCAATCGGTCGGCAGCCTGGGCGTGATCCTGATGCCGCTGCTCGGCACCTTCCTGCTGGGCGCCGCCAGCCATCTGCCGCCGCAGGACTGGCGCGTCGGCGGCCCCTTCTTCCTGTGCGCCGGCATGCAGGCGGTCGCCATTTTTGTCGCGCACCGCTACTTCCGCGCACGGGCCCAGGGCCGGGTCAAGGCGTGAGCGCCGGCATCCCGCCCCAGGTCATCGCCGCGGTGCTGGGCGCCGCCCTGCTGCACGCGACCTGGAACGCACTGGTCAAAGCGCGCGGCAGCGCCGATGCCCCCGCCGATCCGCAACCGGCCGCGATCCTGGTGGTGCTGGGCGGCGCGCTGGCCAGCGCCCTGCTGCTGCCCTTCATGGCCGCACCGCTGCCCGCCAGCTGGCCTTTCATCGCCGCCTCCAGCGCCACCCAGTGCGCCTACTACCTGCTGCTGATCGAAGCCTACCGCCACGGCGACATGAGCCATGCCTACCCGCTGATGCGCGGCAGCGCGCCGCTGCTGGTGGCGCTGGCGAACGGCCCGCTGACCGGCGAAACCCTGCGCCCGGGCCAGTGGCTGGCCATGTGCCTGATCTGCGGCGGCGTCCTCGCCATGGGCCTGGCCCGCGCGCCGCAGACGGCCGGTACCCAGCGCAGCGCCACCATGTTCGCGCTGCTGACCGCCTGCGTGATCGCGCTGTACACGATGATCGACGGCGCCGGCGTGCGCCGCTCGGGCGCCCCGGCCGCCTACACGATGTGGATCTTCCTGCTGACCGGCCTCGCGCTGACGGCGTGGAGCGCGCGCCGCCGGCGCCGCGCGCTGATCGACGCCGCGCGTGCCCGCCCGCTGCTGCTGCCGGTGGGCGGCGTCAGCACGGTCGCCTCCTACGGCATCGCCTTGTGGGCGATGACGCTGGCGCCGGTGGCGGCCATCGCCGCGCTGCGCGAGACCTCGATCCTGTTTGCCACCGGCATCGCCGCCCTGTTCCTGCGTGAGCGCGTCGGGCGCGCACGTCTGCTGGCGGTATTCCTGATCGCCTGTGGCGCGGTTGCCATGCGCTTGGCATGAATCAGCGCCCTTGGTGGGAATGTGCGCATTTGTTTCATGCCGGCTTTGCTAAGGTCATGTAGTCTGCGTAGAGCACGCTTCCCGGTTCGCACTTTTCCCCTGGACGGAGGTTCCATGAAGTTCCGAAATCAATCCCTGTGTGTCGCTGTCTTCCTGCTGGCCTCGAACGCCGCTTCCGCCGCGAAAGCGGTGACGTATTCCTATCTCGGCAATCCGGAAACCGCGACGGTGACCGCCAAGCCCGTAGCTTGCGCCCAGGGCGTGTGCAGCCCGTCGATCGCGCTGGTGGGCGGCGGCTACGACGTCGGCGAAGCCTTCCGCTGGATGATCGCGCGGGCCGGCATCACGAAAGCCACCGGCGGACGCTTCGTCATCATCCGCGCCACCGGCACCGATGCCTACAACCCCTACGTCTTCAGCCGGCTCGGGCAGATCGATACCACCACGCCGCGCAACTATGAACTGGTGGGCGGCATCGACCTCGGCGTGACCTCGGTCGAAACCCTGATCGTCAACAGCCGCGCCGCCGCCGAAGACCCGCAGGTGCTGAAGGTTGTCGGCCGCGCGAATGCCATCTTCATCGCCGGCGGCGACCAGGCCGATTACTACAACTATTGGCAAAGCACCTCGCTGGCCAACCTGATCCAGAAGGCGGTGACGGCCGGCATCCCGGTCGGCGGCACCAGCGCCGGCACCGCGATGCTCGGGCAATATGCGTTTGCGGCCTTGAACGGCGCGGTGGATTCTTCCGAGGCCCTGAGCAATCCCTTCAACAAGTACGTCACCATCGATCCGCTGAACACCTCGTCGAAGAAATTCGTCCAGACCGGCCCCTTCGTGAGCGTGCCGACGCTCGCCAAGACCATCACCGACACCCATTTCAATACGCGCGACCGGCTCGGCCGCCTGTTCGCCTTCGTGGCGCGGATCGGCAATGGCTGCACCGGCGGGGTGGCCAATTACGGCGAGGTCGCCGGCATCGGCATCGACGAGGAAACCGCGGTGCTGATCTCCGGCGCACCCGGTGCGGCGAAAGCCGAGCTGGCGGTCAATCCCTACAACCCCGAAAACACGACTTCGCTCTACACCGCGCAGAATTCGGCCTACTTCGTCAAATACACCGGCGCGCCTTCGCAGTGCGCGTCCGGCTTTCCGCTGGTCGACAACAGTGGGATCCAGGTGTATCGCTTGAGTGGACAGCCAAGCAAACCGTCGCCGTATTCGACGGCGCCGCAGTACAGCTTCAGGGCGAGTGCTTCTTTCAATACGTCGAACTGGGGTTCGCAGACCGTGCAGACGTATGCGGATGGGTCTTCGCTGAATGGGCCGTATTACTACGGGACGTCGGGTGGCACGGTGCTGGGCAATCAGCTCCGCTAATCAAACGTTGTTTCGCTTAATTTAGCTGACGCAATCCGCACAAAACGGAATTTTGTGCGTCTTTATTTGCGCCATCAGATTTTCAGTATCGAATCTCAGCAGCATCAGCGTCGCAAGCATTCTTGTAGCCACACGGCTTTGTTGAGCAAATCGAGTGAAGGCCGAGCTGACGCTGTTTGTAATCAGTTTTATAACACTGGGACCGTGACCGGGGTACCCAGCCGAGTGAAGCGGTTGAGCACGGCAGCGCGTATCTGCAATTCGGCAACCTGACGGTCAAAGTCGCGCGCCATGACCCGTTCGCCCAACAGCTTGAAGCAGCGCATTTTGGTTTCGACAAAACTGCGCCGGTGGTAGCCGCTCCACTTTTTCCAGATCGCCCGACCCAGTCTGCGCGTCGTGTGCAAGATCTCGTTGCGTGCATCGGCACCGCAGCGGTTCGCCTTCCAGGGCTTGGCGTTCTTGCGGGTTGGGATGATGGCATGGGCGGCGCGCAAGGCGATCGCCTCGTGACAGTCCTTCGTGTCGTAAGCCCCATCGCCACTAACGCTGGCGATGGACTCGTCGGCTGGAATTTGATCCAGCAGCGCTGGCAGGACAGGCGCGTCGCCGATACTGTTGTCGGTTACTTCCATCGCCCGGATCTCGAGCGTGGACGCGTCGATCCCGAGGTGCACCTTGCGCCACTGGCGGCGATAGTCCGCGCCATGCTTTTTCGTCTTCCATTCGCCTTCGCCCAACATCTTGATGCCCGTGCTGTCCACCAGCAAATGCAAGCCTGTCGTAGTCGGCGTGGCGCCAATGGCCACCTGTAGTGTTTTTTGCCGCCGACTTACCGTGCTGTAGTCCGGCACCGGCCAATGAAGTCCAGCCAAGCGCAGCAGGCTTTGCGCCATGCCCATGGCCTGCCGTAGTGGTAAATTGAAGAGGCACTTGATGCTCAGGCAGAACTGGATCGCCTCGTCGCTGAACGTCTGGCTGCGCCCGCGCTTGCCGCTCGGCTGGCCGTGCCAGTTCATCTTCGGATCAAGCCAGATCAGCAGCGAACCGCGTGACTTGAGGGCTTCGTTGTACGTCTTCCAATTGGTCGTGCGGTACTTCTGTGGAGCTGGTTTCATCCGCTCAGGCTACCAGACCTGCGGGTGCTACGCTGGTCGAGCCTGATTTGCGCAACAAAGCCCAACAAGCTATATAGGTAGAATTTACACTCCTTAGTCGAATACAAACGGCATCCTGGCATCGCACGCCTCAAGCGATTTCCGGCACCACCGCCGTCACCTCGATCTCCACCCGCGCCCTATCCTCGATCAGGGCGCTCACCTGCACCGCCGTCATCGCCGGATAATGCTTGCCGATGATCTCGCGATACGCCGCGCCCAGCGCTTCGGCAGCGGCCAGGTACTCGCGCTTGTCGACCACATACCAGGTCATGCGGACGATGTGCTCGGGCCGCGCACCGGCTTCGCGCAGCACTTCGACCACGTTCAGCAGGGCCTGGCGCGCCTGCAGGGCGAAGTCCTCGCTCTCGAAGCGGCCGTCGGCATTCCAGCCTATCATCCCGCTAACGAAGACCTGGCGGCCGCTCGCTGCGACGCCGTTCGAATAGCCGCGCGGACGCGGCCAGCCTGGGGGTTGGAGGATGTCCATCATGCCGTTTCCTTCGCTTCGCGCAGCAGTTCGCGCGCAATGATCAATTGCTGCACCTCGGTGGCGCCTTCGTAGATGCGCAGCGCGCGGATTTCGCGGTAGAGCTGCTCGGCCGGGTGGCCGCTGGTCACGCCCAGGCCGCCGAACATCTGCACCGCGGCGTCAATGACTTGCTGGGCCGATTCGGTGGCCGTCATCTTGGCCATCGCCGCTTCCTTGGTCACCTTACCGCCGCGGTCGCGCTGCCAGGCGGCGCGGTAGGTCAGCAAGGCGCTGGCGTCGATCTGCGTGGCCATTTCGGCCAGCCTGGCCTGCGTGAGCTGGAAGTCCGACAGCACGCCGCCGAACATCCGGCGCGAAGTCGCATGCGCCAGCGCTTCGTCCATGGCGCGGCGCGCGAAGCCCAGTGCGGCGGCCGCGACCGAGGTGCGGAACACGTCCAGCGTCGCCATCGCCACCTTGAAGCCTTGGCCGGCTTCGCCGATGCGCTGCGCGGCGGGTATCCGGCAGTTATCAAAGCGCAGGCGCGCCAGCGGATGCGGCGCGATCACCTCGATGCGCCCGGCGATGCCGAAGCCCGGCGTGCCGGCACCGACGATGAAGGCGCTGATGCCGCGCGCACCCGGCGCCTCGCCGGTGCGCGCGAAGACCACGTAGAAGTCGGCGATGCCGCCGTTCGAGATCCAGGTCTTCTCGCCGTCGAGCACATAGCTGTCGCCGTCCAGCCGGGCGGCGCATGCCATTGCGGCGACGTCGGAGCCGGCGCCGGGCTCAGACAGCGCGAAGGCGGCGATCGCCTCGCCGCGCGCGACACGCGGCAGGTAGCGTTCGCGCTGCGCGTCGGTGCCGAACAAGCTGATCGCGCCCGAACCCAGGCCCTGCATGGCGAAGGCGAAGTCGGCCAGGCCATTGTGGCGCGCCAGCGTCTCGCGGATCAGGCAGATGGCGCGGGTATCGATCGCCTGCCCGTCTGCTGCGATGGCATGCCGCAGCCAGCCGCCCTCGCCCAGCAGGCGCACCAGCTGGCGGCAATCGGCGTCGACGTCCTGGCTGTGCAGGCCCCGTACGTGATCGAAGGCCCAGCGGTCCAGCGCCGCTTCGAGGTCGGCATGGCGGCCGTCGAAAAAGGGCCAGCGCAGATAGGATTTATCGGCCATCTCAGTCTCCTTCGAATACCGGCTTCTGCTTCGCCACGAAGGCGTGGTAGGCGCGATGAAAATCGTTAGTCGCCATGCAGATCGCCTGGGCCTGGGCTTCGGCTTCGATCGCTTCGTCCACGCCCATGTTCCACTCCTGCTGCAGCATCTTCTTGGTCATGCCGTGGGCGAACGTCGGTCCCTCGGCCAGGCTGCGCGCGAGGGCCTGCGCTTCGGCCAGCAGCTCCTCCGGCGCGCACAGGCGGTTGAAGAAGCCCCAGCGCTCGCCCTCCTCGGCCGACATCGAACGGCCCGTGTACAGCAGCTCCGCCGCCCGGCCCTGGCCGATCAGGCGCGGCAGGATGGAACAGGCGCCCATGTCGCAGCCGGCCAGGCCGACGCGCGCGAACAGGAAGGCGGTCTTCGCGCGCGTGCTGGCCAGGCGCAGGTCGGAGGCCATCGCCAGGATCGCACCGGCGCCGGCGCAGATGCCGTCGACCGCCGCGACGATCGGCTGCGGACAGGCGCGCATCGCCTTGACCGCATCGCCGGTCATGCGGGTGAAGGCCAGCAGGCCGGGCATGTCGAGCTTCGTCAGCGGGCCGATGATCTCGTGGACGTCGCCGCCCGAGCAGAAATTACCGCCGGCGCCGGCGAGCACCACGGCCTTGACGTCGTCGGCGTAGGCGAGCGCGCGGAACAGGTCGCGCAGCTCCGCATACGAGTCGAAGGTCAGCGGATTCTTGCGTTCCGGGCGGTTCAGCGTGATGGTGGCAACGCCGTCGACGGCCTCGTACAGGAAGTGTTCGGCGCGGTAGCCGGCCAGGTTGTTGCGGTTGCGCGGCAGCGAATGCGCTTCGCCGGCTAGATGTCGCATGGTCTTACTCCTTGTTGTCGTTCAGGTGCTGCTTCATCGTGTCCAACAGCGCAATCATCGTCGCCTTGTCGGTGGCCGGAATGCCGGCGAACAGCTCGGCCACCCAGCCTTCGTGCACGGCGGCCATCTCGGCAAACGCACGCCGTCCCGCCTTCGTGAGCCTGACCACGAAGGCGCGCTTGTCCTGCGGGTCGGCGACCCGCTCCACCAGGCCTTCCTTCTCCAGCTGGTCGACGATGCCGGTGACATTGCCGCCGGTGACCATCATGCGTTTCGAGAGTTCGCCCATGCGCAGGCCTTCCGGGTGGCGTTCGAGCTGCGCCATCAGGTCGAAGCGCGGCAGCGTGATACCGAAGCTGGTGCGCAGGCGGCTGCGGATCTCGTCCTCGACGCGCACCGTGCAGGACAGCATGCGCAGCCACAGCTTGAGCGCCTGGTGGTGCTCGGCGGTCAGGCGCGAAGTTTGGTCGAGGATGAAGTCGAGCGGTGTCTGGTCGTCGGGTTTCACATCACCTCCCCGCCGGCCACGGCGATGGCCTGGCCGTTCATGGCACCGGCCGCCGGCATGCACAGCATCGTCACCGCATGCGCCACCTCGTCCGGCTGCACCAGGCGCCCCTGCGGATTGTTCGATGCCAGCTCGGCGCGCGCTTCGTCCTCGGTGCGGCCGGTCTTGCGCACGATGTTGGCGACGGCCTCCTGAACGATGTCGGTCTCGGTATAGCCGGGGCAGACGGCGTTCACGGTGATGCCCTTCGATGCCAGCTCGAGCGCCAGTGCGCGTGTGAGGCCGACCAGGCCGTGCTTGGCGGCGCAGTAGGCGGCGACGTAGCGGTAGCCGGTGAGCCCGGCCGTCGAGGCGACATTGACGATGCGCCCCCAACCCGCCTCCAGCATGGACGGCAGCGCGGCCTGGATGCAGTGGTAGGCGCCGGTCAGGTTCACGTCCAGCATGCGCTGCCAGGTCGCCGCATCGGTACGCATGAAAGGGCTCGACGCGGCCTGGCCGGCATTGTTGACCAGGATGTCGACCACGCCCGCCAGCGCGAAGGCCTGCGCCACGCTGGCCGGATCGGTCACGTCCACCGTCTGCCAGGCGACGCCGCCGCCGAGTTCACGCGCCGCGGCGTCCAGCCCGGCGGCGTCGCGCGCCATCAAGCTCACGCGCGCCCCCTGCGCCAGCAGGCTGCGTGCGATCGCCAGCCCGATGCCACGGCTGGCACCCGTCACCACCGCGTGTTTTCCAGCGAGTGCGTCCATCAACCCTCCAGCAGCCTGGCCGCGACCTGCTGCGGCGACAGGCCTGTGTTTGCCGCCGCCAGCTGGCGCTCGCGCTCCAGGTTGCGTTCCAGCTGCGCCTTGCCGGCCAGGTACTGCCTGGGCCAGGCGATGGCCGTGTAGCCGATCTTCGCCGCTTCGTGCAGGGTCCAGGCCGGATCGGCCAGGTGCGGCCGGCCGACCGCGCACAGGTCGGCGCGGCCGGCGGCGATGATGCTGTTGGCGTGGTCGGCTTCGAAGATCGAGCCCACCGCGATGGTCGGGATGCCGGCCTCGTTGCGGATGCGGTCCGCGAATGGGGTCTGGTACATGCGGCCGAACACCGGCTTTTCCTGCTTGCTGACCTGGCCCGAAGAGCAATCGATCATGTCGGCCCCGGCCTCCTTGAACAGGCGCGCGATGGCGACCGCGTCTTCCGGCGTGATGCCGCCTTCGACCCAGTCGTGGGCCGAGATCCGCACGCTCATGGGTTTAGCCGCCGGCCACACGGCGCGCATCGCGCGGAACACGCGCAGCGGGTAGCGGCAGCGGTTTTCAAGACTGCCGCCGTATCGATCGCTGCGGCGGTTGGTCAGCGGCGAGATGAAGGACGAGAGCAGATAACCGTGCGCGCAGTGCAGCTCCAGCCAGTCGAAGCCTGCTTCCTCGGCGGCCAGCGTGGCGCGCACGAAGTCGGCTTCGATCCGGTCCAGGTCCGCTTCGCTCGCCTCGCGCGCCATTTGCGAGACGCCCGGCAGGTACTGCTGCGCGGATGCCGCGATCAGTGGCCAGTTCCCATCCGGCAGCGGCTGGTCGATCCCCTCCCACATCGCGCGCGTCGAGCCCTTCGCGCCGGCGTGCCCCAGCTGCAGGGCGATCTTCGCATCGCTTTGCCCATGCACGAAGTCGACGATGCGCTTCCACGCCGCCGTGTGCTCGGGGGCATACATGCCAGGACAGCTCGGTGTGATGCGCGCATCGGCCGAGACGCAGGTCATCTCGGCGAACACCATTGCCGCCCCGCCCAGCGCCCGCGCGCCCAGGTGCACCAGGTGCCAGTCGCCCGGCACGCCGTCGACCGCCGAATACTGCGCCATCGGCGAGACCAGGATGCGGTTCTTCAGCACCACGTCGCGCACGCGATAGGGTGTCAGCATCGGCGGGATGTGCGTGCCGGCCGGCAGGGGCAAGCCGACCTGGGCGCAGGCGCGCGCGGCGAACCAGTCCTCGAAGCCGGCCACATAGCCGGGGTCGCGCAGGCGCAGGTTTTCGTGCGAGATGCGCTGGCTGCGCGTCAGCATCGAATAAGCAAACTGCGGCGCTTCCAGCGCGCTGTAGCGTTCTACGTTCTCGAACCATTCCATCGAATTGCGCGCCGCCGACTGGATCTTCAGCACCTCGACCGAACGGCTGGCCTGGTAGGCATCCAGCGCGGCGCGCAGGTCGGCGGCATGCGCGCCGCAGCAGCGCGCCAGCTCGATCGCATCTTCCAGCGCCAGCTTGGTGCCGGAACCGATCGAGAAGTGCGCGGTGTGCGCGGCATCTCCCATCAGCACGACCGGTACCTGGCCGTTCCAGTGCACCCATTGCTCGCAGACGATGCGCGGGAAGGCGATCCAGATCGCCGCGCCACGCAGGTGCCCGGCATTCGACATCAGCGCATGGCCATCCAGGTGCTCGGCGAACAGGCGCTCGCAGAAGGCGATCCCCTCTTCCTGCGGCATGTCGGCCAGGCCTGCCTTGCGCCACACCTCTTCCGGCGTTTCGACGATGAAGGTCGAGGTATCGCCATCGAACTGGTAAATGTGGGCCTGGAACCAGCCGTGCGCGGTCTCCTTGAACACGAAGGTGAAGGCGTCGAACTTCTTCTTCGTGCCCAGCCAGACGAAGCGGCAGCGGCGCGTTTCGACCGTCGGCCGGTAGTCTTGCGCATAGCGGGTGCGGATGCGGCTGTTCAGGCCATCGGCGGCGATCACCAGATCGGCATCGTAGCGGGCGGCCACAAGCTGATCGTCATCGACGACGGTCTCGAACACCAGCTCGACCCCCAGCTCCTCGCAGCGCTGCTGCAGGATATTGAGCAGGCGCTTGCGGGCGATGCCGCAGAAGCCATGCCCGCTGGACGTGACGCGGCTGCCCTTGTAGAAGACGTCGATGTCGTCCCAGTGGTTGAAGGCCTGCAGGATGGCGCGCGCGGTCGGCTCGTCGCTGTCCACCAGCTTGCCCAGGGTCTGGTCCGAGAACACCACGCCCCAGCCGAAGGTGTCGTAGGGCCGGTTGCGCTCGACCACGACGATGCGATGCGCCGGATTCTGCTTCTTCATCAGCAGCGCGAAATACAGGCCGGCCGGTCCGCCGCCTATGCAAACGATGTTCATAAGATAGTCACTGAGCTCTCAACTTGAAACGCTGCAGCTTGCCGGTCTCGGTGCGCGGCAGCTTGTCGGTAAAGCGCACGGCGCGCGGGTATTTGTAGGGCGCGATGTTCTCCTTGGCGAAGGCCTGCAGTGTGCGCACCATCTCCGCCGATGCTTCGAAGCCCGGCTTGAGCACCACATGGGCTTCGACGATCTGGCCGCGCTCCTCGTCGGCGCGGCCGACCACGCCGCACTCCGCCACCGCCGGATGGCGCAGCAGCACGTCCTCGACCTCGGCGCCCGCGATGTTGTAGCCGGCCGAGATGATCATGTCGTCGGTGCGCGAGCGGTAGTAGAAGTAACCGTCCTGGTCCATCTCGTAGGCGTCGCCGGTGATGTTCCAGCCGTTCAGCACGTAGTTGCGCTGGCGTTCGTCGGCCAGGTAGCGGCAGCCGGTCGGGCCCTTGACGGCCAGGCGCCCGATGACGCCCGGCCCGACCGGCTGGCCATCATCGTCGAGTATGCAGGCCGCATAGCCGGGCACCGGCTTGCCGGTGGCGCCGGGGCGGATGGCGTCGCCGCTGGTGGAGATGAAGATATGCAGGATCTCGGTGGCGCCGATGCCGTCGATCATGGCGATGCCGGTGGCGCGCTTCCAGGCCTCGCGCGTGGCCAGCGGCAGCGCCTCGCCGGCCGATACGCATTTCTGCAGCGAGCGCAGATCGTAGCTGGGGACCAGCGGCGTCATCTGCCGGTAGAAGGTCGGCGCCGTGAAGCAGACCGTGGCCCGGTAGCGATCGATCGCTGCCAGCAGCCCCTCCGGCGTCAGCTTTTCCAGCAGCACGCCGGCCGCGCCGAAGCGCAGCGGGAACAGCAGCAGTCCGCCCAGGCCGAAGGTAAAGGCCAGCGGCGGCGTGCCGATGAAGATGTCGTCTGCGCCGGCCTTGAGCGTGTAGCGCGGGAAGCAGTCGCAGATCGCCAGGATGTCGCGATGGAAGTGCATCGTGCCCTTGGGGATGCCGGTCGTGCCCGAGGTGAAGCTGATCAGGCAGACGTCGTCGGCGGCGGTGTCGACCGGGGCGAAGGGCTGCGTGTGCTTTGCCATGCGCGCCTCCAGGCTGTCGGCATGGCCCGGCATGTCGAACCGGATCACGGGCGCCTGCCCTGCCACCTGTTCCAGCTCGCCGCTCAGCGCGCCCGCACACAGCACCGCGTTCACGTTGGCCTTGTCGAGGATGACGCCCAGTTCGCGCGCACGCAGCAACGGCATGGTGGGCACCGCGACCAGTCCGGCCTTCAGCACCGCCAGGATGCTGGCCGCCATCGTCGGGCAGTTGGCCCCGCGCAGCAGCACGCGATTGCCGGGCACCAGACCGAGGTCGGTGCGCAGGACGTGGGCGATGCGGTCGACCTGCTGCTGCAGCTCGGCGTAGGTCCATGCGTGATGCTCGCCGATCACCGCCGTGCGTGCGCCGCGGCCGGCGGACACGTGCGCATCCACCAGTTCGGCCACGCAGTTCAGGCGCGGCGGGTACTGGAGTTCGGGAAGGTCGAAGACGAGGTCCGGCCACTGCTCTGGCGGCGGAAGATGGTCCCGCGCGAAGGTATCGACGTGGGCCGAGGCGTTTGATTCTACATCGGAAGGTGTGGCCAATGAGCTTGTCATTGAAGCGCTCCGGAGAAAGTATCGGCAGGGTGCTGCCCGCAGATACTTTAAGCCTAAAACAAATTCAAGACAAGCTTATTCTCGAGCTGTTCAGAACTTCATTTCCAGCGTCGCCCGCACGCTGCGGTGCAGGGGATTCAGGGTGCGGCTGGTCTGGGTGCCGACACCCGGCGTCGTGTAGCTGCTCTCGCTGATCGTGTCCTGGGCCAGCAGGTTGGCGGTCGCCACGCGCAGCTGCAGCTTCGGGTTGAACTTCCACAGCGCGTACAGATCGAGGTCGCGTCGCACCGATTGGTAGCTGATCTGGTTACCCGACACCCGCACGAAACCGCCGTTCTTGAAGACGTAGCTGCCGCCCAGGGTCAGCGGGCCGTTCCGGTAGTCCGCGCCGACGGTGGCCGACAGCGGGGTCTGGCCGTCCAGGCGGTTGTCCGGACCCGGCACCGAGCTCACCGTCGACCAGTTGCGCGACACGCTCGCACGCAGGTCGAGGTTGGTACTGGTCTGCATCACGGCTTTCAGCGGGAACTTGGCTTCCAGTTCGAGACCGTAGGTGCGCGCATCGCCGCTATTGGTCGGCGACGAGATCCAGCGCGCGCCGTCGAAGCTCACCAGGTTGCGCGTGTAGTCCGTAATGCGGCGCGTCGACACGCTGGCCGACAGCAGCGCGCCTTCGGCCCAGTAATGCTCGTAGGAGGCGTCGACGCCCAGCGCCAGTTCGGGCTTGAGGTTCGGGTTGCCGATCGTATCCGGTTCGGTCTGGCTGTTGTTCACCGAGGTGAAGCGGTGCGGGATGATCTGCTGCTGGCCCGGCGCCTTGTAGGTGCGGGTCACGGCCAGGCGCAGCTGGTCCCCCTTGGTACCGGGCAGCTTGTACAGCGTCTGCGCCACCGGGCTCAGGACCGACGAGTTGTTCTTGATCTCGGCGTAGGTGTTGCCGGAGGTCGAGGTGCGGATGCCTTCCCAGCGCGCGCCCAGGTACACCGACCAGGCCGGCGTCACGTTCCACTCGTCCTGGCCATACAAGGCCAGGCGCGTGACCTTCGATGCGTAGAACTCGTCGCCGCCCGGCAGCGGCGTGTTCGGGGCAGCAGCGTCACGCTCGCGGCGCGCATCGTCGCCGCCCTGGTAGCCGCCGTCCCAGCCGAAGGCCAGCGCATGGCCTTCGAAGCGGCCACTGGTGTACTTGCCGGTCGAGGCCAGGCCGCGCACGAGGACGTCCGACTTGATGAAGGCGCGCAGCGGGCCGGCTGCCGCATTGCCGCTGCCGAAGCGGTACATGGCATTGTCGGCGCCGACGTAGGTGCCGGTCAGCTTGGCGTCCAGCTTGGCGCCGGATTCGAACTTGTGGACCCAGTTCAGCTCCTGGCGGAACACGTGGTTGTGGTTGGTCATGCGCTGCTCGAGCCGCGGGTAGGCCGGCAGCGGCCCGACCAGGGTGTCGACGCTGCCCATCTCGGCCTGCATGAAGTTTGCCCAGTTGGCAAAAGTTTGCGCGGTCAGCGTGTCACCGTTCTCGAAGGTGTAGTTCAGGCGCGGCGTCAGGTTGACGGCGCTGAACCTGGCATCCTGCGGCGTCGTGCTCTGGCGCAGGCCGGTCAGGCCGCCCGTCGCGTCGACGAAGGTTTCGACCGTCTCCGGGTCGCTGGTGAAACGGCTCTGGAAGGCATTCGCGGCAAACGAGTAGGACAACTTGCCGAGCTTGTCCGACAGCTGCAGGTTCAGGGTCGGGCTCTTGATCGCGTGACCGTTGCCGAAACCGGGCTTCAGTTCGCGCTGCGCCGCCTTGACCGCCTTCTTCAGCACGATGTTGACGGTGCCGGCGATCGACTGGGTCGAAAACTCTGCGCTGGCGGCGCGCAGTACTTCGATGCGTTCGATCACGTCCGGCGACAGCGAACTGATGTCAAAGCCCTGCGGGGCGCGCTCGCCGTTGATCAAGACCTGGGTATAGCCGCTGCCGAGGCCGCGCATCCGGATCTCGCCGCCGCGGCCGTTGCCACTAACGGTCACGCCCGGCACGCGTTTGAGCACGTCGAGCACGTTGGTATCGCCGTATTTGAGGATTTCCTCGTTGCTGACGACGATCTTGCTGGCGGTGTCGTCGCGGCGCGGATCGTAGGAGGACGCGGCGCCCTTCACCTCGACCTGCTGGATTTTTTGGGGTGCGTCCTGCGGCCTGGTTTCGGTCGAAACCGGCGCCTGCTGGGCGTGGACGGGCGCCATGACGGCCGCGACGGCGGCGGCGAGGAGGCTCAAGCGGAACGGAAAAGCGGCTGGCATGTCAAACTGTTCAGTGTTGAAATGGGGGCCATTGTCCGCCAGATCCCCCCCTTTTCATTGCCAACACGGAATTATTTTTGATATGCATGCATCGAATGCGTATGCATGCATATCAAAAACGATGTCAAAATGCAACGCTGTTCCTTTGTCCGGCCTGCCCGTTATAATCGGACATCTTTCATTCGAGGTTCTACCGTGTCCGATCGCCTTAAAGTCCTGCCACAATACCTGATGCCCAAGCAGCGCCTGACGACCTTCGCCGGCCGCGTCGCCGGGGCCAAGGGCGGCTCGATGACAACCAGGCTGATCCGCTGGTTCGTCGGCAAATACGGCGTCAACATGGAAGAAGCCGAGAATCCGGACATCGCCAGCTACACCAGCTTCAACGATTTCTTCACCCGCCCGCTGAAGCCCGGCGTGCGGCCGCTGGCGAATGCCGCCTTCGTGTGCCCGGTCGACGGCGCGATCAGCCAGTTCGGCGCGATCGACGACCACCACATCCTGCAAGCCAAGGGCCACCGCTTCACCACCACCGAACTGGTGGGCGGCGACGCCGAACTGGCCAGGCAGTTCCAGCACGGCAGCTTTGCCAACCTCTACCTGTCGCCGAAGGATTACCACCGGCTGCACATGCCCTGCGACGGCAAGCTGACCCGCATGATCTATGTGCCGGGTGCCCTGTTCTCGGTGAATCCGACCACCGCGCGCGGTGTGCCCAACCTGTTCGCGCGCAACGAACGCGTGGTCTGCGTGTTCGAGTCCGAGCAGTATGGCCCCTTCGTGATGGTGCTGGTCGGCGCGACCATCGTCGGCAGCATGGCGACCGTGTGGCATGGCGTGGTCAATCCGAAGCGTCCGCAGAAGATCAGCGAATGGCGCTATGAGGACCAGAACATCGTGCTGATGAAAGGCGAAGAGATGGGTCGCTTCCTGCTGGGCTCGACCATCGTCATGCTGTTCAAGCCGAATACCATCGCCTTCAACGCGGATTGGGCGCCGGAGCGTTCGGTGCGGCTGGGCGAGTTGATGGGCGATTTTACGGGCGGCGCCTAAAGTGTCGTTCACGTGCAAACGGGAACCCATGCTGAGGTACCGGCCCTAGTCAGCCGGCGACACGAAGGCAGCTCCGAGGTCACGATTTCTGGTGTTCAGTATGGATTCCCGCCTGCGCGGGAATGACGGCTAGGCCGCCCTGCTCTCCGCCTGCTGCCGCACCCGCGCACAACAGGCCTCATCCAGCATATCCAGGAAGGCGCGGGTCTTGGCCGGCATCAGGCGCCGTCCCGGGAACACCGCCCAGCCGGTCGCCGCCGGCAAATCCCAGTCCGGCAGCACGCGCACCAGTTCCCCCTTCTTCAGCATCGGTCCCGCGAACAGGTCGGAACTGGCCGCGATGCCGGCGCCGCCGCAGGCGATGCGCGCCAGCAGCTCCGGCGAATTCGCCGTCAGGCGCGCCGTCACCTGGCGCTCCCAGCGCGTCTTGCCGCGCTCCAGCACCCATTGCGCGGCCCCACCGTTGCGGCTCAGGATGCACAGCAGGTCGTGGCTCAAGAGGTCGTCCGGATGCTCGGGCAGGCCGCGCTGCGCGATATACGAAGGCGCCGCATACAGGCCGAAACGCTCCAGCGAGACGCGGCGCGCGTTCAGGGTCGAATCCTCGGGCAGGTCGCCCATGCGGATCGCGATGTCGAAGCCCTCGGCGACCAGGTCGACCCGGCGCGGCGACAAATCCAGCTCCAGCGACACCGCCGGATAGCGCGCCAGGAAGCGCGACATCATCTCGGTCATGCCGAGGTTGGCGAAGTCGCCCGGCATCGAGATCCTCAGCTTGCCGCTCGGTTCGGCCTGGCGGTGCAGGGCCAGCGCGCCGGCCGCATCGACCTCTTCCGCCACCTTGCGCGCGTGCTCGAGCAGGCTCTCGCCGAACTCGGTCAGCACCAGCCGGCGCGTGGTGCGCTGCAGGAGGCGCTCGCCCAGGCAAGCCTCAAGCATGGCGATGCGGCGTGACACCGTCGATTTCGGCAAGTCCAGGCGCTGGGCCGCCATGCTGAAACTGCCGGCCTCGACGATGCGGGCGAAAAGCAGCAGGTCATTCGGTTCGAGGTGCATGATTGTTCCACCGGTTGAATAATGTTATCCATTCTAGCGTCTTCCGCGCGATGAATGGAACCGCTAAAGTGTCTCCATCGATACACCAACCGACCCAAGGAAACGAACCATGAACATCCTGCAGATCAATTCCAGCGTCCGCGGCGCCAGCTCCGAATCGAACCGCGTGGCCGGCAACATCGTCGCCAAAGTGAGCGCCGCCAACCCGGGCGCCAAAGTGGTCGTGCGCGACCTGGGCGCCAACGCCCATCCGATCCTGGACGAAGCCGCCCTGGGCGCCCTGTTCACCCCGGCTGAGCAGCGCACCCCGGAACAGGCTGCCCGCGTGGCCCTGGACGACGCGCTGATCGCCGAAGTGCAGGCTGCAGACGTGGTCGTGATCGGCGCCCCGATGTACAACTTCGGCATGCCGATCCAGCTGAAGGCCTGGTTCGACGCCATCGCCCGCGCCGGCGTCACCTTCCGCTATACCGAAAGCGGTCCGGAAGGCCTGCTGAAAGGCAAGAAAGTCTTCGTGGCGACCGCCCGCGGCGGCATCTACCCGGAAGACGCGGACCCGCAAGTGCCGCACATCCGCATGCTGCTGAACTTCCTGGGCATGACCGACTCGACCTTCGTGTACTCGAACGGTCAGTCGATGGGTCCGGATGCGGCCAGCAAGGGCCAGGCTGAAGCCGACGCCGTCGTCGCTGCCATCGCCTGAGTTTTAGGGAGATCGAGATGGAACAGCAAGTGGCAGTGGAAGTCGCACCGGAGCGCGTGGAACGCAGCCGCCGCATCGAGCGCGTACTCGGCGGCCAGTTCGTGATGGATGGCGCGGGCGTGAAGATCAACCGCGTCCTCACCCAGCCGCTGCAGCGCCGTCTCGATCCCTTCCTGATGCTGGACGCCTTCGGCAGCGACAAGGCCGGCGACTACATCGCCGG
>Ga0308160_10000887_pt1 | contig 47647 bp, 35 predicted proteins | sample PhyFR1_FD_201036 | JGI IMG/M metagenome (GOLD analysis project Ga0308160, IMG submission 201036) | Phyllosphere microbial communities from UC Gill Tract Community Farm, Albany, California, United States - DLSLF.R1 | ecosystem: Host-associated > Plants > Phyllosphere > Unclassified | place: USA...
GCAAATACTACCTGGCCGGCGACGGCGCGATCCGCAACAAGGACACCGGCTACTTCACCATCACCGGCCGCATCGACGACGTGCTGAACGTCTCGGGCCACCGCATGGGCACGATGGAAATCGAGTCCGCGCTGGTGGCACACCCGATGGTGGCCGAAGCCGCCGTGGTCGGCAAGCCGGACGACACCACCGGCGAGGCGATCTGCGCCTTCGTGGTGCTGAAGCAGGCACGCCCGACCGGCGAGGAAGCCAAGCAACTGGCGGCCGAGCTGCGCAGCTGGGTCGGCAAGGAGATCGGCCCGATCGCCAAGCCGAAGGAAATCCGCTTCGGCGACAACCTGCCCAAGACGCGTTCCGGCAAGATCATGCGCCGTCTGCTGCGCGTGCTGGCCAAGGGGGAGAACATCACGCAGGACGTGTCGACGCTGGAGAATCCGGCGATCCTGGATCAGCTCAAGGAATCGGCCTGATGTTGTGCGGCCGGGCGCTCATTTGAGCGTCCCGGCTGCTCAAATGATCAATATGGCGCCGTACCGTGCGAATGGTGCGGCGTTGTTCATTCCTCGCCCGGCTGCTTGAACAGGACGTCGAGCGGGTTCGGTTTCTTCGGGGCGGCCTCGGCGCCGCCGCCCAACAAGGCATCCAGCTCGGCACGCTTGCTCGCCACCTCCGCCCGCCCGCGCTTGCCGGCGAATTCCTCTTCAATATTGTCGCGGTAAAAGCTCCACGCGGCGCCGGAGGTGGAAAAGCGTCGCCAGACCTCGCTGCCGACACCCGCATGATCGATGGCGCTGCCGTCGTCGAACTCGACGCGCAGGATGCGCTCGCGCGCGTCGTAGCCGATGGCGCGCAGCTTGCCGGCGTTGATTTTCTTCATTTCCATAATTAAAGCCTCTTGATCTGCCCGCGCGCATACCCCGCGCTACCACTATTCGGCGCCAGCTCCAGGTAAGTCTTGTACGCCGCCTTGGCCTTGTCCGCCTGCCCACCGCGCGCATACGCGTCGCCCAGGTTCATGTACGCAATCGCCCGCGACGGATCCATCCGGATCGCATTCTCGAACCAGCGCGCCGCCTCCGCATACTTTTCCTGCTTGTAGAACACGAAGCCGAGATTGTTGGCCGCCAGCGCAAAATTCGGCCGCAGTTTCAAAGCCTCCGTAAACTGCGCCTCCGCCTGCGCATACTGCTTCTCCTTATAGAGCTGCAGCCCGTGGTCGTTGGCCCGCTGCGCCTGCTGCCGGCTCGACACCGGCACCGCCGCCGGCGCCGTAATCGTCGCCGTGCCGCCCTGCAGGTCCTTCACCACCACGGTCGCGGCAGGCGAGGACGCTTTCGCATCCAGCTTGGTGTTCAGCGCAATCGCATCGTTGGACAACTGCGCCGTGTTCGTGTTCAGGAATTCGCTTTCCTCCGGCAGCTCGAACACGAAGTCGCCGCCCTCCGACCCCGGCAGGCTGCCGAAGGCCGGCGTCTGGCGTGACACGCTGGCCACCGCCGGCGCCACATACGCCGCCAGCTCGGTCGCCATGATCAAGCCGTCGCCGTTCAGGTCGGCCTTGCCGCCCAGGCCCTGCAGCAGCGTCCAGGTGAACACGGAGTGGCCGTTCGGCCCGCCGTCGGACACCAGCTGGTCGGTGCCGCCTGCGGTCAGCATCTGGCGTCCCAGACGGCGTCCGTTATCGCGCAAGAAGGCCGCATTGGCGCCGCCGCGCGTCAGACCGAGGCCGCTGTAGCAGGCGTCCATCACGAACAGCTCGTGCTTGGCCTGCAAGCTCTCGGCGATGTTCTGGATCTCGGTCATCGGGATCGCATCGGTAGCCAGGTTGTCCGGATCGGCATCGACCGGGACGATGTAGCCGAGATCGCGCCCGGAACTCAGCTTGCGCGTGGCGCCGTGGCCGGCGAAGAACACGAACACGCGGTCGTTCGGCTGCAGGCCGTCATGGGCAAGACGATCGTGGAAAGCGGCGAGGATGCCGCTGCGCGTCGCCTGCTCGTTCTTCAGCGTGATAACGCGCTCGGGCGCAAAGCCGAACTTCTGCACCAGCATCTGGCCCACGCCTTCCGCATCGCGCACCGCGTACTGCAGCTTGGGCCACTTCTGGTAATTGTCGATGCCGACCAGGATCGCCCACGAGTTGGCGTAACCGGCGGCCGCGGCACGCGGTACCGGCGCCGGCGCAGCGGAGCCGCTGACTTTGAAAGTTGTGCCGTCCCAGCCCGCGAACTGGTAACCCTCGGCCTGCAAGCGCTCCAGCACCGCCGGCAGCGCCTTGACGGTGCGCTCGTGGATATCGTGGAACAGGATGATGCCGCGGCCCTCCTTGTCGACCGCACGCAGCACGCGATCGGCGATCGAGGACGGCACCGGATCGGCCCAGTCCAGCGAATCGATATTCCACATCACCGACTTCAAATGCGCATCGGCCAGCAGGTGCATGCCTTCCTTGCTGCGCGCGCCGTACGGGAAGCGGAACAGCTTTGATCGCTGCGGATCGACCGCCTTGAGCAGGGTGTCGGTATCGAAGATCTCGGCCTTGAGGGCGGCGCCGCTTTCCTTGGACAGCTGGGCGTGCGAGAAGCTGTGATTGGCCAGTACGTAACCGGCCGCCTTCAGCTTGCGGCTGACTTCCGCCCCGGCATTCAGGCGCGCCGCGCCCTGCGCATCGAGCGTGCCCAGGTTGCGGCCGACGTTGAAGAACACGGCCGGCGCATCGTACTGCTTGAGGATGGCCGCGATCTCCTCGCTGTAGCGGCGGTGCGGACCGTCGTCGAAGGTCAGCACGATGGTCTTCTTCGGCAGCGCCTTGCCGAAGATCTCGGCTTCCTCCTTGGCCGGTGCGGGCGGCTCCCCGGCCTGGGGTGGCGGCTCGGCCGGCTCGGGCCTTGCCGGGTAGGGCAGAACCACGCCGTAATCCTTGAGGATGCGGTCGCGCTGGTACAGCGTCTTCAGGTAGGCGACGTAGCTGTCCCACTTCTCGCGCTTGAGCACGATCGAGCGCGACTCGAAACGCCCGAACACGGCACGGATCTCCTTCTCGTAATTGCGCTCGATCTCGGCCAGCGCATCGAGGTCTTCGGAAATCCGCTTGTGCAGCTTGATCGCCGGCAGCGACGAGTCGTTGGCCACGTGGCCCAGCAGCGACTGCAGCAGCTCGCGGAAGGCGAGCCGGTCGGCATCGTACAGGCCCTCGCCGGACTCCACGTAATCGAGCAGGCCGCCGACGGCATCGAAGCGGCGCGGATCGTTCGATGCGACCAGCGCCGCCAGCGCATCGTCCAGCTTGTCGATGCGCTCCTGGTTCTCGTGGAACAGCTGCTGGCCGACGCGGTTCGCCTCGTTGCGCGCGGTTTCCGACAGCCCGTCCTCGTCCAGGGTCAGCACGATCATCTTGCGGTAGGCGTCCAGCAGGCGCTTCATGTCGGCGGCGATGGCGCTGGTCTGCGTGGTGTTCGTTGACGGCTGGGCGGCTGGCGGGGGCGCAGGGTTGCGCGAGACGAGCCAGGAACCGGTTGCGGCACCGGTGGCGGCGACGGCGAAGATGACGGCGTAGAGGGATTTGCGTTTCAAGATATGTCTCGAAAGTTTTATCGCGGAAACAATATCATTGTTGGGGTGAGCTGGGGAGGAAATGCATGGTGCTGGTGTTCAGAAACGACAACGTTGCCCAGGCGGGTGGTCTTGGCTGGCTGGTGTTGAAGTCGAGGACAGGGGAGGGGGCGTGGGGCGCTTGCCAAGATGCTCTTGTGCAGCCGAGAAAGCTTGTTATAATAGGCGGCTTCGCGGGCAAGCCGCCGCGAAAACCCATCAGGAGAGATGGATGAGTGGTTTAAGTCGCACGCCTGGAAAGCGTGTGTAGGTTCATAGCCTACCGGGGGTTCGAATCCCCCTCTCTCCGCCAAGAATTCAAATGTGAAAAAAGCCACCCTCGGGTGGCTTTTTTGCATTTGTTTCATGGCGGAGAGAAGCGCAGAGGCTGCCATTGGCAGCCTCTGCCCCGCGGGCCCTGCGCGGGGATTCGAAGGCCTCGCCCCTGCGGGGGCGTGCCTCCCGAATCGCCATTTTGCTGCCGCCGAAAGGCGGCAGCGCCGCGCGCCGAGGCGCGCGAGAGTCATCGGCGGACAAAATATTTTCGCTCTCGCAATATTGCAGTGCTGAGCCAAAAAAAATCAATACGCCGCTGATTAGTAAGGCACCCGCGCGTCGCCCTCACCACTACGCAGATCGATTCCGATCCAACACCGATAGTGGGAGTCAGTAGGGCTATCCAGTTGTGTCTCGTACAGACACGAAACGCCCTTTTTTCACCGCTCTCGGTCGCCCTTGCTGGACGCGACACAGCTGTCCTTCACATCGGGGCCTATCTGGTCGAACAGCTGTTTCGCGGCTTCCCCCTTGAACGCGACCGTAATCGCGCTGTCGGCTTTCGTCGGCAGCGCCGAATAGGCCGTGTTCCCGGAGTGGATTTTGTACTCCGCTGAAAGCGGGTTCCACCGATTCAGCTCATGTGGCCTTTTTTCGTTCGGCCCAGCAGTGGCCAGCTGGCAGAAAGCGGCAAGCGCCAATAACGTCAGGTTTCGCATATTACCCCATCAGCTCCACGTGAAATGGTCATCATGCTTCTCCCTCCAGGTGACAAACGGGATGCTTGTGTCGTTGAAGAAAATCTTCGTGACCGGAGCGAAGGTGCGGAACAGCTCAATCAGCTTTGCAGTCCCTCCCTATCATATTGGAGAGTATTCCAGAACACAGGCTCCTCACTTCCGTCCTTGCGTAGTGCTTGCATGTCCACCTGAAGTCCGTCCCTATGCCCCTTGTGAACCGCCCCGGCTTTCGTGGAGGCCGGTTAGTGTGAGTCAGGCCGGGACGGCTTGACTGCTCAGTTGCTTGTAATAGTTTGCCTCAGCTTCTGCTGGCGGTATATAGCCGAGCGGTTCAAGCAGCCGGTGGTGGTTAAACCAGGATACCCATTCCAGCGTGGCCAGTTCGACGGCTTCACGCGTTTTCCAAGGGGCGCGGCGGTGGATCAGCTCGGCCTTGTAGAGCCCATCGATGGTCTCGGCCAGGGGCGTTGTCGTAATTGTCGCCCTTACTTCCTACAGACGGCTCGATGCCGGCTTCTGCCAAGCGTTCGCTGTACTTTATCGACACATATTGCGAGCTCTGTTGCTATGGTGGATCAGCTCGTTTCGTTCGGGCTGACGGGCGTACAGCGCCTGCTCCAGGGCCGCGAGCACGAAGTCGGTCCGCATCGAGCTGCTGACGCGCCAGCCAACGATGCGCCGGGCGAAGACGTCGATGGCGAAAGCCAAGACAGTCCTTGAGTAGTCAGCGCAGGGCGTTCATTTCGCACAGTTAGAAGGAACGCCAACGGCTGAGACCCAGTATTCATGCGGGTTTCGGCCGTTTTTGCAGGCATGGCGCCTGGCGCATGACGAGGCCACAGCCCAAGAAGATCGGCTTTTACTTCTCCAATCTGTATTTTTTCGGCCGGACTTCATTCTGCTTGATGTTCAGGGCAGGGGTGGCTTGACCGCCACCAAGCCATAAAGATCAGCTCGGCGTAACAATGCCCCCTTGGGTCTACTGACCTTTTCAAGGGGTGGCTGGATCGAGCGCCGCAGCATCGAACGTCACTCTGCCGCCGACACACCGCTACGGGTTATTGGCATGGCTTTGTGCGCCTACGGGAAACCGACATCAGTCGTTTTTGCCCAGCGGGGTATCTGGGCCGCAATGGCGCTCGGAGTGCTCACCAAGCCAAACCGCAGCAGGACGGCGCGAATTCGCAAGACCACCCCCAACAAGTAACCCGCATTACTTCAACCTCAACCACGGAGTCAACACATGGCAATCGACGTGTATCTGCAGATCGACGGCATCAAGGGCGAATCCCAGGACGACAAGCACAAGGATTGGATCGAAATTACTTCGGCCCAATGGGGCGTCATTCAGCCCAGGTCGGCAACGGCATCGACCAGTGGAGGCCACACTGCTGAACGCTGCGAACTTCGGAGCGTCACGCTCACGAAGCTGGCCGACCTGTCTTCTCCTATCCTGATGCAAACGTCGGCAGCGGGTAAAACCATCCCCAAGGCGAAATTCGAAGTTTTCCGCGCGGACGGTAACGGTGATCGGATCAAGTATTACGAAGTCGAGTTGGAGAATGTCCTTATTGCCAGCGTCAATCAGGCGATCCACGAGGGCGGAGGTCTTCAGGATTCCGTTGCGTTGCGGTTCTCCAAAATCAAGTGGAAGTACACGCAGCAGAAGATCAGCGGAGGGGCTGGCGGCAATACGTCGGGGGGCTGGGACCTGGCGACCAATAGAATTGCCTGACCGGAGGGTTGACTATGGTACTCGAGGTCCAACCGAAGGACAGCCGGGGCTACTTCATGTTGCCCCAAGCGCCCGAAGGGGCCGGCTATTACGCGTACGGGGCGCCGGGCGGGGGCGCTGGTCAGTACGCACACCCAGCTATGATGAGCATGCTCCTGTTTGTTGAACGGCAGTGGTTGGCGATGGACACCCGGAAGTTTGGCATTGGGAACATTAGCTTGGCTGGGGGCGGCGAATACGCAAAACATCGGTCCCACAAGACAGGATTGGAAGTCGATGTGCGTCCCCTCCGCAAGGACGGCAAACGCACGCCAGTTTATTGGCAGTGGACCGATCAGTATGATCAGGCCGCAACAGCAAAACTAATTGAACTATTCCGGGCCTACCCAGGCGCGGGAAAGATTTACTTCAACGATCCGGAGCTGCGCCACCTCGCCCTGCCCTTGGTCCATCATGATCACCACTTTCACGTCGAACTGAAGGTCTGAAATGAAGATACTGTCCGGAATGATCCTGGGGGCTGGTGCGCTGTTTTCTCTCGCCTACGCGGCAAAGCCTTGGGATGGCACCTACGCCGCCTTCAAAGGTGAGTATCTCATCTATTCTGGCAACTTGGGCGAGGAGGCGGCACCGACAACTGCTGATCGCAAAGCCGCGTTCATGCTCCAGGGGGAGGTCGCCCGGAACTTGTTTGAGTCTATCGGCCCAGACCTGAAAGATGCCTGCGGTACCTCTTCTGGAACGCGCGTGCGGCAAAAAGGCGATCTTGACTGTACATACGACAAGGGAACCAAGTCGTCGCCGTATGTTTGTCACTTCGGAATCAATCTACGGACTGGGAAAAGCACCTACGGCTCGATTTGTTAGGGAACGACTTACTGTGGGCTTGCCAATTTGCCTTCATATTTGACAAGCGCCAGCGCCTCGGCTTTCTGTTTCAGACTTGCCCCAGCAGAGTACAGGCCATAAGTAATGCGGGGCTTGTCGTGCCCACGATGTCCGCAGTGGTGTTCTCGCTGACCCCAGCCTGCTCCAGTTGGCTCACTACCGTCTTGCGGACTGAATGGAAGACGGCGCCGAGGGGGCCCATCGGTAGTAGTGGGAGCCCAGGCGCAATCCGGGGAGTTCGGGACAGTAAGTTCAAAGAAGGCCACCCTCGAACGGCCTTTTTGATGAATGCAATTATTTCAGCCGAATCGCCACCAGCTTGCCGGTACTGTTAACCGCCCCAACAGTAATATAAAGCGTACGATCCGCCGACAAAGCCAACGCCCCAGGCTCCGCATACCGCCACACGCTCTTCCGCGTCGCCAGATCAATCGCATAAACCGCCCGGTCCGTACTGACAAACAGCACATTGCGCGTAACAATGATATTCCGGTGAATGGTCTCGGCCGACTCTGGCGGGAACCAGCTCCACAGCACCTTGCCGGTGGCTTCATCCATCGCGTCCAGCACGGTCGGCGTATTGCGGCCGGCGTACAGCACGCCGCCGGCGAGCGCAGGTGCGGTCAGGTAGCGGTTGGCGGTGGACCAGTTGTAGCGGCGCTGTGCCAGGTCGAAGCTCGACAGGACGCGCTGGTCGTACTGCTCGGTGCTCGACGATGCGCGGCCGCTGAAGGCGCCGCCTGCGAACGAGATCGCGTCACGCTGGGTGCCGAGGACAGGGCCGCCGAAATACTCGTAACCGGTGGTGCCGGCGCCGAGCGGATCGTCGATTTTGGCCACGGTGGCGCCGGTGACGCGGTCGATGATGAACAGGGCGCTGCCGTTGTGGTGATACACATAGGTGTCGTCGGCCGCCGGTGCGTACATGTCCCATACGCCGCCAGCCTGGTGTACCCAGTTGCGGGCGCCGGTGGTTGCCGAGAAGGCATAGGTCTCGCCGCCGTAGTAGCCGGCGCCGGTCAGGACCTGGTCGCCGATCACGGTCGGTGCCATCGCGTGCGGCCACTGGCCTTCGAATCCCGACTTGGCCAGCACGTCGCCGTTGGCGGCGTCGAAGGCCCACAGTGCGGTCTGTTCATGGCCGGTGACGGCTGCATACACGCGGCCCTTGCTGACCGACGGCGGGCTGAAGGCGGGTACCTGGCCCAGCGGGTAGCGCCAGGTCTCGCTGCCGTCCTTTTCCGACAGGGCATAGACGATGCCCTGGCCGAAATACACGTCGCCGGTGACGAAGACCTTGCCACCGCCCGTGACGACCGGATTGATGGCGGCGCCGAGCGGGCTGTCCTCCGAACGTTGCCACTCCCAGGCCTTGGCGGCGCGTGCCAGGTTCACCGTAATCGGCACGTAACCGGTGTGGGCGGCGTCGCGCTGGTACATTTCCCAGTCGCCGACGGCGGCTATTTTCATCGAGTAGGCCAAGCTGGCGCTGCCCGGCCAGGTGTCGGCACAGGCAGCGTCCTTGCAGGCGCGCACTTCGAGCGCACCGCTGTACGTGCCCGCTGCCACGGTGGGCAAGGCCGAGAGCTTGAAGCTGAAGTCGGCGCCGGTGGCGGCTTGCGGCTGCGGCAGGGCAAAGCGGCCGCCGGCATCGCGCACGCTCAGGTACACCGGCGCGTCCAGGTTCTGCTTTTTCCACGTACCCTGCATGGTCACGTCGATGTCGTCGCCGGCCGCGAGATTCAGGTCGACAGGCGCGCTTGTCACCGACAGCAGGACCGAAGGCGCTGGCGCTGGCGAACTGCTGCCGCCGCCTCCGCAGGCGGACAGCAGCGAGAGCACGAGGCCGGACAGGACGTAGTGGGAGCGCATGAACATAATAAAATTACAAAATATTGTAGTGAGCGGAATATTAACACTCGTAAATTTTTGAACATTCAGTTGCAATGAAAAAATATTCCTGAGCAGCAAAAAAACCACAGTACGCCATGGGCTGGGTTGGAGACACAGCAGACTTTGTCGCTTTTGTACAAGCCGATTCCGGTACCGATTGGTATGCTCCACCTCTGCACGTATGCTGACGCAGCCATCCTGTCCATCGACCATGCACCTTTTCGAACCCCGGCACCGCGAATTCGACCCGCCCCCAGCCTTGCGCGACGCCATCAAGTGCTTCTGGTACGACACTCGCGACATGGGTGAACTGGCATCGACCTTCGAGGTGCTGCCCGACGGCTGGGTCGAGATCATTTTCCAGTTCGGCAGTGCACGCGGACTGCCATCCCCCTTCATCATGGGGCTGCTCAGCCAGCCGGCAACACTGCGCGCTTAGGGCCGTCTCGACATCATCGGCATCCGCTGCTATCCCTGGGCCGTGTTCCACCTGCTCGGCCAGCCCTCGGGCGGGGCTGCGGTGCGCATGCTCGAGCATCCCATCGCCCGCCTGCAGCCCGCGCTGGCGCCTTGCGTGCGCGCCGGCCGGATTGAAGAAGCGCTGGCGCATCTCGAGCGGCATTTCCTGCAGGAGCGCTCGCACATCGCCGTGGACGGCATGCTGGCCAGGGCCGGCGCGGCGCTGCGCGGAGGGCAGGGCACCATGGCGGTGAGCGAGGTCGCGGCGGCGGCGCATGCATCGGTGCGCACGCTGGAACGCAGGTTCAAGCAGGTGTCCGGCCATACCGTCAAGGAGGTGTCCAGCCTGATCCGCTTCGAACAGGTGCGCAACGCGCTGGTGCTGGATCCGCATGCGGGCATCGCCGGGCTGGCGCATGCGCTCGGCTATGTCGATCAATCGCACCTGAGCCGGGAGTTCAAACGCTACAGCGGGACATCGCCCGCGGCCTTTGCGGCGCGCCGGCACTTGCCCAGCGAACCTGGCGGATTTGTACAAGCCTGAGACGCCGGGCTTCGATACCGTTCACGGTCATCCACCCTGAACTGTATCCATAACATGAGCTCTGCAACTAACCGACAGACCCATCAACAACATCACGACGTCGTCATCAGCGGGGCCGGCCCGGTCGGCCTGTTCCTCGCCTGCGAGCTGGCCCTGGCCGGGTGCGCGGTGCTGATCCTGGAAAAGGAGGAGACGCCATCCTCGCCCCTGAAACGGCTGCCCTTCGGGACGCGCGGACTGTCATCGCCCAGCATCGAGGCGCTGCATCGGCGCGGCCTGCTCGACGAAATGGAAATACCCAGGCGCTTCCGCAATCCTTTCGCGGCTGCAGCGGGACCGCAAGCGAAGCACCCGGTCGGCCACTTTGCCGGTATCCAGTTTCACCGGGAAGACATCGATGCGTCGCAGTGGCCTTATCGTTTGCCGGGTTCGATGGCCGGCAGCCTCATGGCCGAGATGGAGGAACTGGAAACCGTGCTGGCGCGGCGCGCGCAGGCGTTGGGCGTGACCATCCTGCGTGGTGTGCCGGTCGATGCCTTCCGCCAGACTGCGGACGGCGTAAGCGTCGATGCGGGCGGCCAGTCCCTCAGCGCACGCTGGCTGGTCGGTTGCGATGGCGCCCGCAGCATCGTGCGCAAGCAGGGCGGTTTCGAGTTTGCCGGCACCGAACCGGAATTCACCGGCTACAGCCTGAAGCTCGACCTTGCCGACCCGGACAAGCTCCGGCCGGGCCGCAACGTGACCGCCGCCGGCATGTATTTCCACTATCAGCCCGGCTACCTGAACCTGCAGGATTTCGATGGCGGCGCCTTTCACAATGCGGGCAAGCCGGTCACGCGCGCGCACGTGCAGGCGGTCCTGCGCCGCATCGCCGGCATTGACGTGACGGTCGACACCCTGCACATCGCCACCACCTGGACCGACCGCGCGCGCCAGGCCACGGCCTACCGCAACGGGCGCGTGCTGCTGGCCGGCGACGTCGCGCACATCCATGCGCCGCTGGGCGGGCAGGGCCTGAACCTCGGCCTCGGCGATGCGATGAACCTGGGCTGGAAGCTGGCCGCGACCATCCGCGGCGACGCGCCGGACGGCTTGCTGGACACCTATCAGGCGGAACGGCATCCGGTCGGCGTGCAGGTGCTGGACTGGTCGCGCGCGCAGGTGGCCGTCATGCGCCCATCGGCGGAGGGCCGCGCGCTGCAGGCGATCGTGCGCGATCTGATCGCGACGCGCGATGGTGCCACCTATTTTGCGGGCCGGGTATGGGGCGTGAACCTGCGCTACGACCTCGGTGACGGCCACCCGCTGGTAGGCCGCAGCGTGCCCGATTTCAGGTTCGAAGACGGTACGACCATCGGCGAACGTATGCGCGACGGCCGGGGTATGCTGCTCGATTTCACGGCGGACACCACGCTGGCTGCCGCGGCCGGTGAAGCCGGCGGACATATTGTTTACGTGGCGGGGTGCGTCACCGACCGGGCCGGCCTCGGCACGGTGCTGGTACGGCCTGATGGCATTGTTGCCTGGGCTGCCGACGGCAATCCGGATGCCGACGATTTCAGGCGGGCTGCGGCCCGCTGGTTCGTCTGCGACCGTAAAGGGTAGAGCGGCTGCTCCGCTTGCCGGGGGCGCGGTGTAAATGCACAATGGCCGCATTGCGACCACTCATCGAGACATTCATGGATCCAAACGGTAGCGACGCCATGCCGCGCACCAGGCAGAGGTTGACCACGCTGATTTTCGGAAGCGCGATTGCGGTCATCGCGTTCGGCTTCGGCGCGATTGCCTTCTTTTTGAAAGGCCAGACTGGCTGGGCGGCTTTCTACGGGCTCCTGGGCGTGCTGAACATCGTGCTTGGCAGCCGGGCGTGGGGTGCGCGGCGAAAACTCGTTAGTGGAGCGGCTTGAACCTGGCAGCCAGGCCGCATACGGGCGGCCCGTCTGGCTTTATGCCGCAGCCTTCCGCGGCGGCAGCGGCGCCTCCTGCGCCACCAGGCCTTCGATGCGCAGCTCTTCCCAGAACGCCGGCGCAATCTCCATATGCATCAGCGTGGCATTGCGCTTCAGGTGTTCCGGGCTGCTGGCGCCGGGAATCGTCGCCGCCACCACCGGATGCGCCACGCCGAACTGCAGCGCCGCCGCAGCCAGGTCGACGCCGTGGTTGGCCGCGATCTGGCGCAGGCGTTCGCGCTTCTGGATCTGTTCCTCCTTGGCCGGCATGTAGTCGTAGTGCGACCCGCCCGCCAGGAAGCCCGAGTTGAACGGTCCGCCCTGCACCACGTGGGCGCCACGCTCGGCGCACAGCGGGAACAGTTCTTCCAGCGGCGTCTGCTCCATCAGCGTGTAGCGTCCGGCCAGCAGGAAGATGTCGGGATCGGACAGCTTCAGCGCGCGCAGGCAGGGGTCGACCGTGTTCACGCCCAGTCCCCAGCCCTTGATGATGCCTTCGTCGCGCAACTTGACCATGCCTTCGAACGCACCGCCGGGACCGGCCGCGATCTGGAAGTAGTGTTCGAACTGGTCGCCCAGGGCGTCCGGCGACAGGTCGTGCACATAGGCGATGTCGATGTGGCCGAGTGCCAGGCGCTGCAGGCTGTCCTCGACCGAGCGGCGTACGCCGTCGGCGGTGTAGTCGAGCACGCGCTTGAAGGGCAGGGCGTTGACGAAGGGGGCGGCGATCTCGCCGGGGTGCTGGGGATGGAGGAGCCGGCCGACCTTGGTCGACAGCGTGTACTGGTCGCGCGGGCGCGCGCGCAGGGCGGCGCCGAAGCGGTGCTCGGACATGCCGGCGCCGTAGTGCGGGGCGGTGTCGAAATAGCGGATGCCGGCTTCCCATGCGGCATCGACGGTGGCCTTGCCGGCTTCGTCGGTGGTGGTGTGGTACATGTCGCCGAGCCCGGTGCCGCCCAGGCCCAGGCGCGTGATCGGTTGGTAGCGCTGGTTCACTGTAGGTCCTTTCGTGTTCGTGGATGACCCATGCTACACCGGCCGAGCGGGACGCCTTGTTCGCTTCGATCGATTACACTGCCGGGTCGATCCCATACGACCAGAGCAATACGCGTGCAGCAAGTAACTAATTTCCCTTCTTCATCTTTAAGCAAAGCGCGCATCGGCGCCATGTCGGTGCTGTTCGTCAACGGCGTCATTTACGCGTCCTGGGGCACCCACGTGCCGACCATCAAGGACAAGTTCGGTCTGTCGGATGCCAGGCTGTCGCTGTCGATGCTGGCGGTGGCGCTGGGCGGCATTTTGATCATGGCCTGGGCCGGACGCTACATTGCGCGCGTCGGCAGCGCTTCGGCTTCCGTCAAAAGTGCGGTCTTGATGTCGCTGGCCGCTTTCGGCATCCTGTTGGTGCCGCAGTATGCGCTGCTGCTTTTCTGGCTGGCGCTCTACGGTTCCATGTCGGCGGTGAACGACGTCGCGGCCAACTCGCAGGGCGCGGTGATCGAGGCGGCGTTCGGGCGGCCCGTAATCGGTTCGCTTCACGGCAGTTTCAGTCTGGGTGGCATGTGCGGCGCGCTCGTGTCGAGCGGCTGGCAGGCCATGGGCTGGCCAAACCAGTGGCACCTGGCGGTGGTATGCGCGTGCTGCGCGGCGCTGGTGCTGTCGACCTCGGGATGGCTGTTGCCGGAGTCGAGTGCGCATGCGCGTCACGACAATGCGCATCAGGACGCTCAGGGCGATGCGCCGGCCCCGGGGCAGGGTCATGCGTTGCCGCCGAGCCTCAAGCGCAAGCTGGTGGTACTGGGCTGTCTCGCCTTCCTGGCGCTGATCGTCGAGGGTGCGATGTACGACTGGAGCGCGGTCTATATGCGCGAGGTCGCGCTGGCCAGTGGCGGCTTCGTCAGCGCCGGCTATGCCGCGTTCTCGATCGGCATGGCGGCCGGGCGCTTCAGCGGCGACCCGGTGCGTGCGCGCTTTTCCGAAGGTGCGCTGGTCGTGGCCAGCTGCGCGCTGTCGCTGGCCGGGCTCGGGCTGGCGCTGCTGCTGCCTGGCGTGTGGACGGCGCTGGGCGGTTTCCTGCTGTGCGGCCTGGGCACCGCCAACATCATCCCGGTGATGTTCTCGTCGGCAGGGCGCATGGCGCTGGCCAGCGGCGGCTCTGCCTCGAACGGGCTGGCGGTGACGACGCGCCTGGCCTACATGGGCTTGCTGATCGGTCCGGTGATCGTCGGCTTCGTCGCGCACCGTTTCGATTTGCGGCTGGCGCTGGCACTCAGCCTGCTGGGTGTGGTGGCGATTGCGGCATCGTCGCGCCGGGTGTTCAGTTTCGGCCGCTGATTCAGCTGCTGAATTCAGCGCCTGCTAAGCAAACATGGATTGCTTTCCTGCTATTCTGTGGAGGGTTATCGATCAGGGAGAAAGCATGGAAGCGCTCATGTTCGCAGTCGCCGCGGGTATCGTCCTTGCCGGGAGCGCCCGGGCGCATCGTCGGACCATGGCGGTGTGCCGGCGTCCGTGGCCAGGTCGAGTGCGAACGCGGTGCGCCTGATCTCCAGGCCGTTCAATGCGTGCGGCATGGTCCGCCCGTCTTCGCTGAGCACGTAGGCTTGCAGGCGCGGCCAGGGCCGGGTGTTGATGAACACGCCGCGCGACCCGCTGCAGGCGGCATCCATCGGCGGGCTGCTTCGGTCACGATGGATTCGTTCGTTCTTGTACCTATATTCGAACGGTGTTGTCGAAAAGTTCCATCGATTTTTGGCGGATGCCGGGGGGCTTCAGCCGCCGAAGCCGCCACCTCCACCTCCACCGCCGCCGCCACCGCCCCAGCCGCCACCACCGCCGCCGTTACCGAAGCCGCCGCCGTCACCGCCATTCCCGCGGCCGCCTGGCCCACCCCGGAACATGCCGCGCCCGCCATTGCGGATGCGCTCGTCGCCGGTCACGCCGCCCCACCGGTACACGAAGCCCAGCGAAACGATGCGCGGCTGGGTGGTCGAGAGCGAGTGGTAACGCAGCTGCTCGTTCTCGATGAAGGTTTCGGTACTGCCCGAGCGGAACAGGTTGTTCACGTTCAGGTTCATGCTCAGGCGTGGCGAGAACTGGTGGCGCCAGGAGAGATTGGTGGTGGTGAAGCCGCCGTTCGTCCCCTGGCCGTTCAGCGACTGCCCCTGGTGGTTGACGTTCAGCTGCAGCGATTCGGCGCCGATCTGGTAGGCGAGGCGCAGCTTGGTGTTCTCCTGGTGGTTCTTTTGCTCGAATGGCGTCGCATTGATGTCGTAGTTCGAGATGCGCAGGCGCTTCTGGTTGGACAGGGTGATGCCCAGGTTCGCCGACAGGCCGGTGATGAACAGCTTGCGCACGTTGAACCAGGTATCGATGCCGGTCGAATCGTTGGCGCCGAAGTTGATCGGCGAGGTGACGATCACGTTCGGGTCGGTGGCCAGCGGATAACTGCGGTTGCCGATCACCGGGGCCTCGCGCCGCTTGAACAGGGTAAAGCGGGCATCGACGAAGTCGAAGAAGCGTTCGTTGTAGGCCAGTTCAATCAGGTCGTTGTTCACCGGCTCCAGGTTCGGGTTGCCCTGCACCGCGCTGAAGTCGCTGACGTACACGAGGTTCGGATTCAGGTCGCGCTCGTTGGGGCGCGCGATGCGCCGCGCCAGGCGCAATTGCACCTGGGAGGTGTCGCTCAGGTCCTGCGTCGCATAAAAGCTCGGCAGCCAGTTCATGTAGGTGTAGCGATCTTCCTCGTTCAGCAGCGGCTGGCGCACGTTCAGTTCGGTGTACTCGCCGCGCAGGCCGGCCTTCACCTGCAGTTTCGAGAAGAAGGTCGTGCTCAGCGTGGCGTAGAGGGCGGCGTTGCGGTCGTCCGACTCGAACCGGCTGATCCGGATCGGCACCGGTTCGTACAGTCCGGTCGCCGGGTTGACGGCGAGGTAATCGGTACTGTTGTCGTTGCGGCTGTCGGCGACCTTGGCGCCGGCCGCCAGCGACCAGGTGTCCCAGATCCGGTTGGTGTAATCGACCGAGATGTCGAGGATGTGGTTGTTGCGCCCGGTCTCGCTGTGGTTGTCCGTGGTGTAGCGGGCCGGGAGCAGGCGGTAGTCGTAGAACCTGTTCACTTCCGAATCGCTGCTCTGGCCGGTGTAGCGCAGGTCGAATTTCAGCTCTTCGCCCGGTTCGCCGCTCTTGTGGCTGTAGGAGGCGCCGAGGCCGAAGTTCTGCGACGGCGATTCGCCGTGCGAGCGGCTGCTGTAGTCGGCGGTCGGCACCATGCCCGGGCCGAACAGCTGGGTGGTGCCGGCGCTGTCGGTGTCGGTCTGCCGCTTCGAATAGCTGAGCGAGGCGCCGGCCTGGTCGCGCTCGCCGACGTTGTAGGTGAAGGTCGAGGCGAAGCCGACCGCTTTCGTTGCGTTCCTGCGCTCGCTGGACGTGTCGTTGGCGCCGATGGCGTCGCCGCTGAGCGGGTCGAGGTCTTCGCGCTGCGATTCGCGCCGGCTGCTGCCCTGCTGCTTGCGCAGGTACAGGTTGCCGCTGATGGAGTAGGGGCCGGCTGCGTATTCGCCGTTCAGGCCGGCGTTGTAGCGGTCTTCGGTGCCCTTGTTGACGTTCAGGTTGGCGCGCGAGCCCGGCTTGCGGTTGCGCTTGAGCACCAGGTTGATGATCGGGCCGCTGCCGCCCTCGTTGCCGAATTCGGCGCCGGGCACGTTGATCACCTCGATCGATTCGATGTTCTCGGCCGGGAAGGAATTCAGCGCGTCGCCGCGGTTCTGGCCCTGGAACTGGGCGTCGCGCTTGCCGTTGACCATGATCTGCACGTTCTGGTTGCCGCGCAGCGCCACCGTGCCGTCCTGGTCGACGGTGACCGAGGGCACGTTGTTCAGCACGTCGGACGCCGAGGCGTTGCTGACGCTGATGTCGTTTTTCAGTTCGTAGACGTCGCGGTCGACCTTGTTGGTCGGGCGCGATGCGACCACCTCGACGGTTGCCATGTCGTCACCGGCGCCGGCCGCCTGTGCCGGATTGTTTGCGCTCGTGGCCGGATTTGTGCCGGTGCCTGCCGTGCCGTCCGAAGCGGGCGTGGCGCCGGTTCCTGCCGGCTGGCCCGGCGCTGCGGCGGCCGGCGAGCCGCCCGCGGCTTGCACAGGCCGGCGCTTCGGCGGCGTCTGCGAGGCGGCGGTCTGGGCGAACAGGGGTTGTGCAAAGAAGCAGCCCAGCAACAGCGCAGGCAGGATTTTGAGCGTCAGGACGCCCTGGCCGGCGGCAGGAAGGGCGGCAACGGAACGGATGTGAGTCATGGAGGGATCGATCGCGAGGTTGTTCTAACTTTGTATTCCCGGCAGGGGCTGCCGAAGTTCCCAAACTTAACGCGCCTGGGCTCGCCAGGATGACCGGCGCACGAAACAATCACCCGCTTGATTAACCGTCAATACAATCTGGTGTACTTTTGTCATGGCCGGCCCTGCGCCGGCGGGCACGCATCTTTGGCGTTCCCAGCAAGAACGCTGATTCAAGGCTAATATGCGTGGTTTTATACATATCGCAAGCGCGCCCCCGGGTGCGCTGCGGCCGGCACACGGCACAGGAGAACCATGATGAGTACCGAAAGCAGCCTGAACGACACCAAAGACACCCAGTTGCGCGCGGATGCGCTGGAATATCACCGCAGCCCGACGCGCGGCAAGATCGAAGTGGTGGCGACCAAGCCGCTGTCGAACCAGCGCGACCTGTCGCTGGCCTATTCGCCAGGCGTCGCCTACGCCTGCGAAGAAATCGCCGCCGACCCGTCCACCGCCGCCGAGTACACATCGCGCGGCAACCTGGTGGCCGTGATCTCGAACGGCACCGCCGTCCTCGGCCTGGGCAACATCGGCCCGCTGGCCTCGAAGCCGGTGATGGAAGGGAAGGGCTGCCTGTTCAAGAAATTCGCCGGCGTCGACGTGTTCGACCTGGAACTGGCCGAGAACGACCCCGATAAACTGATCGAAGCCATCGCGATGCTGGAGCCGACCGTCGGCGGCATCAACCTGGAAGACATCAAGGCGCCGGAATGCTTCTACATCGAGAAGAAGCTCTCCGAACGCATGAACATCCCGGTCTTCCACGACGACCAGCACGGCACCGCGATCATCTCGAGCGCGGCACTCCTCAACGCGCTGAAGGTGGTCGGCAAGGACATCGGCAAGGTCAAGCTGGTGGCTTCCGGCGCCGGCGCCGCGGCCATCGCCTGCCTCGACATGATGGTGAGCCTGGGCGTCAAGCAGTCGAACATCTACGTGACCGACTCCAAGGGCGTGATCTGGCAGGGCCGTGAAGCCAACATGGAAGCCAACAAGGCGCGCTACGCGCAGGATACGTCCGCGCGTACGCTGGCCGACATCGTGGATGGCGCCGACGTGTTCCTGGGCTGCTCGACCGCCGGCGTGCTTACCGCCGACATGGTCAAGACCATGGCCGACAAGCCCGTGATCCTGGCGCTGGCCAATCCGGAGCCGGAGATCCGTCCGGAAGTGGCCAAGGCCGCGCGTCCGGACGTCATCATCGCCACCGGCCGTTCGGACTACCCGAACCAGGTCAACAACGTGCTGTGCTTCCCCTACATCTTCCGCGGCGCGCTCGATTGCGGCGCCACCCGCATCACCACCGAGATGAAGCTGGCCTGCGTCACCGCGATCGCCGACCTGGCCGAAGCCGAAGCCAACGACGCCGTCGCCGCCGCCTATGCCGGCGAAGACCTGAGCTTCGGTCCCGACTACATCATCCCGAAACCGTTCGACCCGCGCCTGATGGGCGTGATCGCCCCGGCCGTCGCCAAAGCGGCTGCGGAAAGCGGCGTGGCGACCCGTCCGATCGAGGACATGGACGCCTACCGCGACCGCCTCGGCCAGATGATCTACCACACCGGTTTCTTCATGAAGCCCGTGTTTGCGAAGGCCAAGGCCAACCCGCGCCGCGTCGCCTACGCCGAAGGCACCGACCAGCGCGTGCTGCGTGCAGTGCAGACCGTGGTCGACGAGGGCATCGCCAAGCCGGTGCTGATCGGCGCGGCTGCCGACGTCGAAAAAGCCATCAAGCAGTCCGGCCTGCGCCTGAAGCGCGACGTCGACTACACGCTGGTCGAGGCCGAAGCCGACACCACTTTGCAGGGCACGCGCCTGCTGAAGGACGGCACCGTCGATGCGCTGATCGTCGGCATGAAGGGCACCTACGACAGCCACCTGGTGCACGTGCAGAACGAGATCGGCACCGCACCGGAGGCTGGCGTGCTGGCCGCGATGAACGCGCTGGTGCTGGACAAGCACACACTGTTCATCACCGACACCTACGTCAACGATGCACCGACGGCGCAGGAACTGGCGGCGATCACCCGCCTGGCGGCCGACGAGATGCGCCACTTCGGCATCGAGCCGAAGGCCGCGCTGCTGTCGCACTCGATCAACGGTTCGTCGGAGCGCCCGTCGGCACGCCGCATGCGTGAAGCCGTCGCCCTGCTGGCGCAGAACGAGCCCGAGCTGGACGTGATCGGCGAAGTGCACGGCGACGCCGCGCTGTCGGAAGACATCCGCCGCCTGTACCTGCCGGAGGGCGGCTTCAACGGCAGCGCCAACCTGCTGGTGATGCCGTCGCTGGACGCGGCCAACATCCTGTTCAACGTGCTGAAGGTCGCGGCCGGCAAGGGCGTGACCGTGGGCCCGATCCTGCTGGGTGCGGCGAAGCCGGTGCACATCCTGAGTCCGAGCGCCACGGTGCGCCGTATCGTCAACATGACGGCGCTGGCCGTCGCCGACGTGCGCTAAGCAGCAGGCGCAGCGCCGCTCCTGCCTGCGCGGGAGCGGCGTGCGTTTCAACCGTCACGCCCCCTCGTCAAGGCGTGATCTATAATCGAAATATGTACAAGACGACAAGACATTGGGCAAAGTACGCCTGGATCGCCTGCCTGGCCATCCTGTTCAATGCCTTCGTCCCTGTCGTCTCGCACGCGCTCAACGCAGCCTCGCCGGCGTCCTCCGCCGGCAGCGTGAAGATGGAAGTCTGCACCGCCATGGGCATCGAAATGCTGCCGATGGCGCTGCCCGACCAGGACGGCAAGCAGTCGTCCGACAAGCTCATCAAAAGCCTGACCCACTGCGGCTATTGCGCCACCCACGCGGGCTCCTTCGGCCTGCCGCCGCAGCCGTTGGCCGTGTTCGCCGTCATTGGCGGCCACGACGTCTTCCCGCCGCTGTACTACGCGTCGCCGCGCCGGCTGGCAAGCTGGTCGCCGGCGCAATCGCGCGCACCTCCTGTAGCTGCCTGACCAAACGCGGCCTCGCGCCGCATCTTCCGAGCATCGACGATTCGCCGTGTACATCTGTTCGTACATGCCGGCGCCTGCTCGTTCGTCAGCCACACAGGAACACCCATGAAAACCATCAGCACAACGCTGGCGCTGACCGCGCTCGCCTCGGCCATCTCATCTGCCACGTCATCGGCCTTCGCGGCAGACGCCGACGCACCGAAGAACGTCGGGACCGTCGTCGTCCGCGGCAGCAACCCGAGCTCGCTGCCGACCCAGATCCCGACCACGATCGAGGGTGTCAGCCGCGAGGAGATCGCGCGCAGCATCAACGCCACCGACGCGGAGGACGCGTTGAAATATCTACCGAGCCTGCTGGTGCGCAAGCGCTACATCGGCGACTACAACCACGCGGTGCTGTCGACGCGCGCTTCGGGCACCGGCAACAGCGCGCGCTCGGCCGTGTATGCGGACGGCATCCTGCTCTCGAACTATCTCGGCAACGGCGCCACCTTCGCGCCGCGCTGGGGCATGGTCAGCCCGGAAGAGATCGAGCGCGTCGACGTGCTGTACGGCCCGTTCTCGGCGGCCTATGGCGGCAACTCGGTCGGCGCCGTGGTCGACTACGTCACGCGCATGCCGACCCGCTTCGAGGCCCACGCAAAATTCTCGTATTCGCGCCAGCCTTTCGAACTGTACGGTACCGACGCCACATGGAGTGGCCGCCAGGGCAGCATGTCGCTGGGCGACCGCGTCGGGCGCTGGTCCTGGTACCTGGACCTGAGCCGCGTCGTCAGCGACGGCCAGCCGCTGACCTTTCCGACGCGCTATCCGAACGCGACGGCATCGAGCGCCGGCACCCCGGTCACCGGCGCGGTGCCGGGGCAGGACCGGACGTACCGCGACTGGCTGATCCTCGGCGCGGCCACGCAGTACCACACCAGGCAGGATCATGTAAAAGCCAAGCTGGCCTACGACTTCTCGCCGACGCTGCGCGCCACTTACGTGTTCGGCTGGTGGAAGAACGACTCGGAAGGCCGCCCGCAATCCTACCTGCGCGACGGCGCCGGCCAGCCGGTCTACAGCGGCACTGTCAACATCAACGGCAGTGCCTACACGCTGGCGCCGACCGACTTCAACCAGTCCAACGAGGCCCTGCAGCATTACATGCACGGCCTCACCGTCAAGAGCAATACCAAGGGCGTGTTCGACTGGGAAGTGGCGGCCAGCCTGTACGACTACGACAAGGACATCCTGCGCGCGCCGACGATTGCCTTGCCGGCTGCGGCGGGCGGCGGTGCCGGGCGCATCGTGAACGGGGGCGGCACCGGTTGGTATACCTTCGCGGCCAAGGGCATCTGGCGGCCGCAAGGCGTGGCCGGCGCCCACGTCGCCGAATTCGGCTACCAGCGCGAATCCTATAAACTGCGCAGCATCGAGAACGCCACCGCCGACTGGATCGCCGGCGAGCCGGGCGCGCGCAACCAGGCCTTCAGCGGCCGCACCGGCATCGACGCGCTGTACGTCCAGGACACCTGGAAGTTCGCGCCGCGCTGGAAGACGGTGCTCGGCCTGCGCTACGAGCGCTGGCACGCGCGCGACGGCCGCACCTCGAACGCGACCGCCACGGTGGCCCAGGGCAGCCGCCACGAAGATTATTTTTCGCCCAAGGCGGCACTGGCCTTCCAGGCCAACGACGACTGGGTGCTGAAGGCCTCGCTGGGACGCGCGGTGCGCATGCCGACCGTGTCCGAGCTGTACCAGGGCGGCATCAACGCGGCCGGGGTCCTGATCAACAACGATCCGAACCTGAAGCCCGAACAATCCTGGACCGGCGAACTGACGGCGGAGCGTAAACTCCAGACGGGCCTGCTGCGCCTGACCGCCTTCGGCGAGCGCACCCGCGACGCGCTGTACTCCCAGACCAATGTGCTGGTCACGCCCAACGTCACCAACGTGCAGAACGTCGACCGCATCGCTACCAAGGGCCTGGAACTGGCCTACGCCGCCACCGACGTCGGCGTGCCGGGCCTGGACCTGAACGCCAGCGCCACCTGGACCGATTCCAGGATCGACCGGAACGACAAGTTCCCGGCCAGCGTCGGCAAGTGGCAGCCGCGCATTCCGGAATGGCGCGCCACCGGCCAGGCGACCTACCGGATGAACGACCGGCTGGCGGCGACGCTGGCGGCGCGCTACAGCGGGCGCCAGTACTCGACGCTGGACAACTCGGACCCGAACGGCTTTGCCTACCAGGGCGCCAGCAAGTACTTCACGACCGACCTGCGCGTGACGTACAGGATCGACCGCCAGTGGAGCATGGCGGTCGGCATCGATAACCTGAACAACTACAAGTACTGGAACTTCCATCCTTATCCTCAGCGGACTTATGTCGCCGAGCTGAAATTCGACCTGTGACCCGGGATTGATCATGCATGCATCTTCCTCCAACCTGATCGCCCGCCGCCGCAGCCTGTTCTGGCGCATCCACTTCTGGGCGGCGCTGATCGCCTCGCCCTTCGTCCTCATCGCCACGCTGACCGGGCTGCTGTACATCTTCACGCCGCAGATCGAGGCCAGCCTGTACGGCTACCTGGAACGCGTGACGCCGCCGCCCGGTGCGCGCATGCTGCCGCTCGATGCCGGTGTCGCTGCCGCACGCGCCGCGGCACCTGCCGGCCTCGAGATCCAGTCGGTAGTGCCGCCGGCAAGTCCGCGGGATGCGCTGAAGGTGAGCTTCGGGCCGCCGTCGCGCGCCGCCGGCGAGCATGCGAACCATGCGCCGCTGTCCGCGGTGCCGGCAGCCACGGCTGCAACGCCGCCGCGGACGCCCGCCGCCAGCAGCAAGCGCACCGTCTTCGTCGATCCCTACAACGCCCGCGTGCTCGGCACTCAGGTCGACCAGGACCGCTTCAGCGAATGGGCACGGCGCCTGCATTCGCGTCTGCTGCAGGGCGAATCTCTGCGCTGGATGATCGAGCTGGCCGCCAGCTGGATGCTGGTGATGCTGCTTACCGGCGTCTATTTGTGGTGGCCGCAGGCGGGGCAACCCGCGCTGCCGCGCACCTCGGCGCGCGGACGCAAGGCTTGGCGCCAATGGCACGCCTTCCTCGGCGTGCTGCTGGGCGTCCTGAGCCTGGCGATGGTCCTCACCGGCATCACCTGGAGCAAGTACGCCGGCACCCAGGTCCGCGCCGTGCGCGACTGGGCCGGCCATGCCTCGCCGCAAGTGCCGGCGCACCTGCACTCGATGCCGACCGGCGGCCCGCAGCTGACCTGCCAGCAGGCCTGGCAGCGCGTGCAGGCGCTGGAACCGGGCGTCCCGGCGGTCCTGACCCCGCCGCGCGGCCCGCATGGCCTCTGGCGCGCCGCGTCCGCCGATCGTCCGCATCCGGCGAATCGCTTCGACCTGGTGCTGAACGCCTACGACGGCCGCGTGCTGTACCAGGCGGGCTGGGAGCGCCAGACCGCCTTCGGCAAGGCCACCGCGGTCGGCATTCCCTTCCACCGCGGCGAGCTGGGCGTGTGGAACCAGGTGCTGCTGTTCGTGTTCGCGGCCGGCGTATTGTTTTCAACGGTGTCGGGCTGGGTGATGTTCTTCAAGCGCCGCCGTGCCGGGCAGGTGGGCTTGCCGAAGCTGCTGCCGGGCGCCGGGCGTGCAGCGCCGGCGTGGTCGGTGCTGCTGGGGCTGGCCCTGTGCGTGCTGATGCCGCTGCTGGCCTTGAGCACGACCGTGCTGCTGATCGTGGAAATCGCGCTGGCACGCGCACGCTTGGGTGCGCAGCCGGAAGCGGCCTGACGTGCGCTGGAGAGCAGCCTAGCGCGGCTGCTGGCGTCGCTCGTGGTGGCGCCGCGCCTCGGGATGCCCGACCGTGCGCATCAGGATGTCGGCCGGGACGTCACAGCTTTCCAGGTAGCCCAGTGCGAACTTGAGCCCACGCGTCTCCGCCAGGAATAGCGCGTATTCGACTGTCATACCGGTTTGCTCGTCGACTCTTCGTTGGGGCATGGGTCCGCCTGCAGCTCAATAGATATACACATGGCAACGCGCGAGGAGGCCGCGTTGTCATGTTGTTATTCTATATTTACCGAAGCAGGGGACGAAATGATTATGTTAACAATTGTTACGGTGTGGTGGGCGGTCCACAGCCAATCATGTACGCGTGCTCAGCCCGTTGACGGGTGCGGCCGGGCCGCGCGCCGCGTATCCGGCCGCTGATCCAGGCGCTCCAGCCAGGCGCACAGCGGCTGCGCCGCGTCTTCCCAGCGCGGCTCCAGCATCAGCGCGTGCGCCAGGCGCGGCACCAGGACCGGCAGCACGCCGTAATAGGTGGCGGTGCCCTGCACCGCGTTGACGCCGATGAAACGGTCGGCGCGGCCGCCGAGCACGAACATCGGCGGTGCCTGCCAGGGCGCGGGTGCGAACGGGCGCCAGCCCTGCAGCTCGACGCCGACGTGGCGCGATTCGCCGTGCACGCGGCGGATGAAGCGCGCATAGGTATCGTCGGGCAGGTCGTCGGAAAACAGGTTGCGGCGCATGACGCTTGGGTCGAGGCCGGCGGCATCGCTGCCGTTCAGGCGCAGCAGCTGGTGGAACAGATCGGGCGAGGACAGCATCATCTGCCAGGCTGAGTATGCCAGTCCCCAGGGCGGCACCGAGGCCAGTAGGGCGGCGCCGGCGATGTTGCCAGGTGCGTTGCCGCCCGTCCGCAGCCAGTCCTGCAGCACCGCGCCGCCGAGCGAATGGCCGATCACTACCAGCGGCCGGTCGGACAGCGCCGCTGCGGTGTTGCGCAAGTCTTCGGTGTAGTCGGCCAGGCGCCAGTCGTTGAGGCGCTCACGGCCTTCGCTGGCGCCATGGCCGCGCAGGCTCAGCGCGTGCACTTCGAAGCCGGCGTCGGCCAGGTAGGGCATGAAATGTTCTTCCCAGACCCAGGCGCCGACGCAGATGCCGTGCACCAGCAGCAGGCGCGGGCTGTCCGGGCGCGGGCGCGCGGGTGTGCGCACGAGGATTTCGAGTTTCGGCATGGCGATGCCCTGAAAGACGTTCTCGGCCTATTTTACCGAAGCGCGCGTGCGGGCCGCTGAGGGCTTGCCAGAAGATGTTGTCGAGCCGCTCGTCCGGAAAAACGCCATGCCTGCCGTCCCTGCCTGTGAAAGCGCGACTTTAGCGCGGCGCTGCGTTCAACGGCTCAATAAGGCGGCGCATCCAGCAGGGCTTCGAACAGGGCCGCCCTGGCGTCGCCGTGGCTGCCCTGCCAGTACGAGGCGGCCGGTGCCGTGACCGGCGCGCCGGCACGGTGCAGCCTGTGTTCCAGCGGCCGCCCCATCAGGCGCACGTGGACATAGCCGGCAAAGCTGTCGGCGATGTCTTCGTGGACACTGGTGGCTGCGTACAGGGTCGGGAAGCCGGTGCGGCGCAATGCGGCGTAGGCCGCTTCGGCGTCGAGCAGCGACAGGCGCGGCACGCCGTAATACACCAGCTGGCCGCGCAGGGCGAAATCGTGGCCGGCGCGCGGCGCGAAGCGGCCGTCCGGCGCCGCCTGCCAGCACAGGTCGAGCAGCGGGTACGAGGGCGCTCGCCCTGCGCTCGCGCGCCACCACATCGGCGCCAGCGCCTTGACGGCGGCCAGCACGTGGCCGAACTCGTGCAGCAGCACGAACTGCAGGGCGGCGACACGGTCGTCGTGGGCGGCGTCGGCGATGCGCGCTTCCAGGCGCAGGCCGTCGGCGGCCTCGAAGGGCATGTTCTCGCGCCGCTCGAACCAGGCGTTGGCGGTGATGTCGGCGAACACGGCGGCATCGAGGGCGATGAAGGCGCCGATCAGTTCGCCTTCCGGTCCGGCGACCACGCTGCTGACGGCCGAGGCGCCGGTGCCTTCCATCAGGAACACGCCCAGCAGGCAGGGTTCGACGTGGCGCAGCACGGCGGCGGGGAGGCCGGCGAGGGCGGCGTCGAGGTCGGTGTCCAGGTCTGCGATGGGGGCTGCGGCGCGCGCCACGGCGGGCCTGCCGGTGGCTTGGTTATAGCGCCCGATGAAGTCGATCAGCTCGCGCGGCGCGGCGCCGCGGCGCTCGGCGAGCGGACGGCGCAGCAGGGCTTCCCAGAGCAGGGGATCGGCGGTGACGAGCATGGTTTCGGGCGACGGTGGATGGATGCCTTATTGTCGCCAGAGTGCCCGGAAAATGGAATTGGGGGCGGTGTAAATTCAGGTAAAAGCGTCGTTCCCGGCACGGCCGGAAACGACGTTCCACGACGAGGGCTAGCTGCGCCGGTCCACCGGCACCTCATGATCTCCCAACAGGACCTTGTCCGGCGTAATCGGCGTCGTCCGCAGCCGCTTGCCGGTGGCATGGAAGATCGCATTCGCCACCGCCGCCGCCGTACCGACGATGCCGATCTCGCCCACGCCCTTGGCCCCCAGCTGCTTGCTGACCACGCGATCGTCCTCGTCGACGAAGATCACCTCGATGTCGTGGATGTCCGCATTGACCGCCACATGATATTCCGCAAAGTTGTGGTTCATGAAGCGGCCCAAGCGGTGGTCGGTGAAGCTTTCCTCGTGCAGGGCCTGGCTGATGCCCCAGACCACGCCGCCGACGATCTGGCTGGTGGCCGTCTTGGCGTTGATGATGCGGCCGGCCGCAACCGCGTCGACCACGCGCGTCACGCGCACGATGCCGAGCTTTTCGTTGACGCGCACCTCGGCGAACACGGCCGAGTGGACTGCACGCGTGTATTTGCGCTGCTTCAGCATCTGCGGCGTCAGCAGGAATTTTTCCTCGACCTTCTCCTTGCCGGCCTGGGCCAGCAGCTCGGACAGCTCGATGCCATTGCCGGGCTGGCCGCGCAGGTGGATCTTGCCGTCGTTGAATTCGACGTCCTTGGCCTTCAGGCCCTTGAAGATCGAATCCTTCTGCGACTGCGCCATCTTCAGCAGCGTGGTCTTGAGCTTGTCGCAGGCGCCGTGCACGCCCGAACCGACGGTCGCCACGTGCGAGGAACCGCCTTCGATCGGCGCCAGCGGCAGGGTGGAGTCTCCCAGCTGGAAGGTCACGCGCTCGAGCGGCAGGCCGAGCTGTTCGGCGGCGATCATCGCCATCACGGTATAGGTGCCGGTGCCGATGTCGGATGCCGCGCTGGACACCACCAGGCGCCCGTCGGCGTGCAGCACGGCCGAGACGCGCGCCACCAGCACCAGCGAATCCCAGATGCCGGTTGCCATGCCCCAGCCGATCAACTCGTCGCCGTCGCGCATCGAGCGCGGGGCCAAAGGCCGGTCCTTCCAGCCGAAGCGTTCCGCGCCCTGCTGGTAGCACTGGCGCAGTTCCTTGCTGGAGTAGGGCTTGTCGTCGAGCGGATTGACCTCGGCGTAGTTCTTGAGCCGGAAGTCGAGCGGGTCCATCTTGAGTTGATAGGCCATCTCGTCCATCGCCACTTCGAGCGCATGCACGCCGTGGGCGGCGCCCGGGGCACGCATGTCGATCGGGCTGTGGCGGTCCTGCGGGATCAGCTTGTAACCCAGCTTGATGTTGTCGCAGGCGTACAGCTGGCCGGACCAGTTGACGATCACTTCGACGTAGTCTTCCAGGCGCGAGGTTTCCTGCAGCGCTTCGTGCCAGATCGACAGCAAGCGGCCGTCCGGGGTGGCGCCCAGCTTGACCTTCTGCCAGGTCTCGGGACGGTGGCCGAAGCTGAACATCTGCTGGCGCGTAAGGACGACCCGCACCGAGCGCTTCAGCTTGAGTGCGGCCATTACCGCCAGTGGCAGCTGGTATTGCGGACGCAGGCCGGAACCGAAGGCGCCGCCCACGTACGGGTTGCGCACCGTGACCTTGTCCTTGGACAGGCCGAAGGCGTGCGACACGTACCAGCGGCAGTTCTGCGAGCTCTGGTTCTTGTCGTAGATCGTCAGGTGGCCGTCTTCGCCGTAGACCACGGTGGAAGCGAACATCTCCATCGGGTTGTGGTGCTCGACGCCGTGGTAGAACTCGGATTCGGTCTTGACCGGCGACGCTTCCCAGGCCTTTTCGCCGTCACCCTTGGAACTCGGCGGCGTGAAGCCGGCCTTCAGCGGACGCGGTTTGTAGGCCTTGTCCAGGCTGTCCAGCAGGTTCGTGTCGTGTTCTTCGATGTCGTAGGTGGCCTTGACCAAGGCGGCGGCATGGCGCGCCGCTTCGAAGGTCTCGCCGATCACCAGCGCGATCGGCTGGCCGCTGTAAAAGATGCGGTCGCTGAACAGCGGGCGGAAGGGCGAACCGGCCGGCGCCGTCATGTCCTTGAAGGCCAGGTCGTTGGAGCGCATCTTCGGGCGGTTCTCGTGCGTGATCACGTCGATCACGCCGGGCGCGGCCAGCGCGGCGCCGGTGTCGATGCTCTTGATGCGGCCACGGGTGGCGGTGCCGCTGACGACTACGCCATAGGCGAGGTCGGGCGCCAGGTGTTCGGCCGCATATTGGGCGGCGCCGGTGACCTTGGCGCGGCCGTCCACGCGCGACACGGCCATGCCGCTGCGCACGCGGCCGGTGCCCTCGGGCGCGACCGGGGTGCGCAGTTCGGGGATCAGGTCGGTCATTCTGTACCTCTCTTGGCGAATTCGGTACCGCGCATGGCGGTGGTCAAGGCCTGCACGATGGCGTTCCTGGCCAGCGTCAGCTTGAAATCGTTCTGGCCGTAGCCGCGCGCGCCCTGCAGGATGCGCTCGGCGGCTTGTTCGAAGGCGGCTTCGCCGGCGGTCTTGCCGACCAGCGCAGCTTCCGCTTCTTCCACGCGCCAGGGTTTATGCGCGACGCCGCCGAGGGCGATGCGGGCGGCGCGGATGGTGCCGCCGTCGAGGTCGAGCGCAGCGGCCACCGACACCAGCGCAAAGGCATACGACAGGCGGTCGCGCACCTTGATGTAGGCCGAGTGCTCGATGAAGCGGCCGGCATCGGGCAGCGTGATGTGCGTGATCAGTTCGCCCGGCTGCAGATTGGTGTCGATCTGCGGTGTGTCGCCCGGCAGGCGGTGGAACTCGGCAAACGGGATCGCGCGCTCGCCCCGGCTCGACTTCACGTGCACGGTGGCGTCGAGCGCGCGCAGGGCCACGCACATGTCGGACGGGTGGGTGGCGATGCATTGCTCGCTGGTACCGAGGATGCCGAGCTGGCGGTTGATGCCGTTCTTGGCCGGGCAGCCGGTGCCGGGTTCGCGCTTGTTGCAGGGCGTGCCGACGTCGTAGAAATACACGCAGCGGGTGCGCTGCAGCAGGTTGCCGCCGTTCGTCGCCATGTTGCGCAGCTGGGGCGATGCGCCGGCAAGGATCGCGGCGGACAGCAGCGGGTAACGGCTGCGCACCGTGTCGTGGTAGGCGGTGGCGGCGTTGCGCGCCAGCGCGCCCAGGCGCAGGCCGCCCTCGTGTTCTTCGATGACGTCGAGGCCCGCGTGTTCCAGCGGGTTGATGTCGACCAGTTGGGAAGGCGTCATCACCCCTTCCTTCATCAGGTCGAGCAGGTTGGTGCCGCCGGCCACCGGGCGGGCATTGTCAGCCGCGAGCAGGGGCAGGGCGGCATCGATATCTCTGGCTTGGGAAAAGGCGAATGGATTCATGCGAGCACCGGTCCCGTCGTAAAGCCATCGGCACCGGAGGCGGCGCCCGGCTTGTCTTCCTTGATGCCGATCACCTTGCACACGGCCTGGCGGATCTGCGGATAGGCGCCGCAGCGGCACAGGTTGCCGCTCATCAGTTCGCGCACGTCGTCGACGGTTTTGGCCTGCCCCTCGGCGATCAGGCCGGCGGCCGAACAGATCTGCCCCGGGGTACAGTAACCGCACTGGAAGGCATCCTGCTCGATGAAGGCTTGCTGCAGCGGATGCAGCTCGTCGCCTTTTGCCATGCCCTCGATGGTAGTGACTTCATGTCCGTTCTGCATGACGGCCAGGGTCAGGCAGGAATTCACACGCTTGCCGTCGACCAGCACGGTGCAGGCGCCGCACTGTCCGTGGTCGCAGCCTTTCTTGGTGCCGGTCAATCCGGCGCGTTCGCGCAGCAGGTCGAGCAGGGTGACCCAGGATTCGACGTCGAAATCCCGGTCCTGGTCGTTGATGCGCAGCCGGATTGGGTACTGCTGGTAGAGGTTCATGGCCGTCCTTTCATGAGCGAAGGCTCTACCTTAAGGGGGCTGCGCCTGCTGCACGGTTAGATGACACACATAATCTATATACAACTGGTCGTCGCGGATTGTGGTGTCAGCGCGACACAATTTTCAGTCTTTTGTATGCAGGTAATTTATTGGCGTCAAAATGGAGACCGCGCTTCCGCCACAGCGAAAATCCCGGTGAAACCGGCCTGCAGCAGGGTTGGCGACTGGCTGAAACGCGCGGAAGTCTGGATTGCCTGTAATTGTTTCGTTGTAGAATCTCGGAAAGTTTTAAATAGTAACGGTTTGTTTCCATATGGTAATGATTGTGGCGGCAATGCACACTCCAGCTGAGTTCGGCTAGAATCGAGCCCTTCAGCCGTGTTTCGCGCCCAACATGACCGCGCCAAACAGTACATCAGCCCGTCCTCCGGCCCCACCGCTGCCGGTTCTTTCTTCGCCCACCGCGGCAAGGATTGTTAATGCTCAGTCAACAAGAACTCGCAGAACAAGAACGCATCACGGCATTGCATCGCCTCGACGTCCTCGATACCCCCGGGGAAGAACGCTTCGACCGCTTCACGCGCCTGGCCGCCGCCAGCTTCGGCGTGCCGATCGCACTCGTCTCGCTGGTCGATACCGACCGCCAGTGGTTCAAGTCCTGCGTCGGCCTCGATGCGCCCGGCACGCCGCGCTCGACGGCGTTCTGCAGCCATGCCGTGGCGCTGGACGACCTGCTGGTGGTGCCCGACGCCCGACTCGACGAACGCTTCACGAGCAATCCGCTGGTGACGGGCGCGCCGCATATCCGTTTCTATGCCGGCCAGCCGGTGCGCAGCCTGGACGGCCAGCCGCTCGGCACCCTGTGCATCATCGACAGCCGTCCGCGCGCGCTGGACGACGCCGGACGCCGCATGTTGCGCGACCTGGCCCAGCTGGTGCAGGACGAATTGAACCGCGGCATGCTGGTGGCCGCGCGCGACGCTGCCCAGCAGGCGCTGGTCGAGCTGAACGCCAGGCTGGAACGGCGCGTCGAAGAACGTACGCGCGAGCTGCACGAGAAAAACCTCGCGCTCGAGCAGGAGATCCAGCAGCGCATGGCCGCCAGGCAGGCGCTGCGCCAGAAACAGGCATTGCTGGACGCGGTGCTGGAATCGGTGGACGTCGGCGTGGTCGCCTGCGACGCCGAGGGCAAGCTGAGCGTCTGCAACCGCGAGGCGCGCGAGTTCCAGGAACTCGACGGCGTGGCCAGCAGCGACCGGCCTGCCCACTACGCGCTCTACCGTGACGATGGCGTGACGCCGATGAGCGTCGACGAGCTGCCGCTGGAGCGTGCCTTGCTGGGCGAGCGGATCCAGGATATGCCGATGGTGGTGGGCGGCAGCGGCGCCGCGCCGCGCCGCGTGCTGGTCAGCGGCCGTCCGCTGAAGGGCCCCGGCGGCGAAGTGCTGGGGGCGGTGATCGCGATCAAGGACGTCAGCGAGCTGTACGCCTCGCGCGCGCTGGCGCTCGAAAGCGAGGAGCGCCTGCGCACCATCGCCGACAACGTGCCGGCCCTGATCGCCTACGTCGACACCGGCCTGCGCTACCGCTTCGCCAACGACCGCTACCGCGAATGGTTCGGCGTGCGCTGCGAGAACATGATCGGCAAGACCATCCCCGAGGCGATGGGCGAAGCCTTCTATGCGCCGCGCCGTGCGGCGCTGGAGCGCTGCCTGTCGGGCCACGGTTCCTACCTCGAGATCGAAGAAGAGCGGCGCGGCCGCAAGCGCGTGATCAGCACGACTTACCTGCCGCACCTGCGCGACGGCAAGGTGCAGGGCATCTACGTGCTGTCGACCGATGCCACCTCGTCGCGCGAATACGAGCGCCAGCTGCACGCGCTGGCCCATTCCGACCACCTGACCGGCCTGCCCAACCGCCGCAGCTACGAAGAGCGCCTGGTGCAGGCGATTTCCCGTTCGCGCCGCAGCGCCACGCCGCTGGCGCTGGCCTACCTCGACGTCGACCACTTCAAGCAGATCAACGACAGCCTGGGCCATGCCGGCGGCGACGCCGTGCTGCGCGAATTCGGACGGCGCCTGAACGCCACCGTGCGCAACACCGACACCGTGGCGCGCCTGGCCGGCGACGAGTTCGTGATCGTGCTCGAGCAGGTCGGCTCGCCGCTGGAATGCCGCCGCATCGGCGACAAGCTGCTGGAAGCGATGCAGGCGCCGTTCGAGATCGACGGCAAACGGCTGCCGGTCACGGCCAGCATCGGCTTTGCCTGGAGCGCGCATCCGGAGCAGGCCACGCTGACGCACGGCGCGGATGCGGCCCTGTACGAATCGAAGCGTGCCGGCCGCAACACGGCGTCGGTGCAGGTGGCCGGGCACTGAGGAATATAAGTAGCGCCCTGCTCAAAGCGACGAGGTGCTTTGCGCAGTTGCGCCGTGCTCCTTCACATACCTGATCGCGTCGGCGTTCTTCGGATCGAGTTCCAGCACCCGGCGGTAGCTGGCCAGCGCCTCCTGGGCCTGGCCGGTCTTGGCCTGCATCTCGCCCAGGCCGTCATACATGATGCTCTGGTTCGGATACAGGCGGGCGCCGAGGCGGAAGATCTCGCGCGCCTGCACCGGCCGTCCGACCCGGGACAGCTGCACGCCCCAGCCGATGAGCGCGTTCTCGTCCAGCTTGAACGCCGGGTTCTGTGCGAGGAAGCGCTCGTATTCCGGAATCGCCTTGTCGAACCCGGCGGCGGCCAGGCTGCGCACCAGGCTTTCCTGCGTCGGCGGCACGCTGCCTTTATGGCGCCGGATGTCGGTGACCATCGTGTGCACCGGCGCGTGGTTGGCGGCCGGGGTGTTGTTGACGAAGGCGAGGCCGGCGGCGTCGTTCTTCAGGTAGGCGTCCAGGAAGCGCAGGGTGTAACGCGCCGCCCAGCTGTGCTGCAGGTTGACCTCGTCGCGGCTGTAGTCGCCGAAATTGCTGAACTCGTTGTCCGGCATCATGCGCAAGGCGTACGAGGCGAAGTCGGCATGCTTCATCGGCAGCATCGACACGATATACACGTCCGAATACTTCATCTCGTTCATGAACGAATAGTCGGTACGCATGTTCTCCGAGCGGTTCAGGGCTTCCATCGTCCTCGGACGCGAGCCCACGAACAGCATCGGCACCGCCACCCGCGCCGGCGTCACGTAGGGCGCCGCCTCCTTGCCGCCGTCGACCAGTTTCGGAAAGCTGCGGATCGACCCGTCCAGGCTGACCAGTGCCTTGATGCGCGCATCCTTGGCCGCGGCGAACACGTTTGCGAGGCCACCCCAGCTGAAGCCGACCGCGGCCACCTTGCCGGTATCGGCCTGGGGCAGCGTGGCCGCGTAGCCGATCAGGAAGGAGATGTCCGCAGCTTGCGCTTCCACGCCTTCGATGTCGGTCGTCATCGAGCGCGTGTGCGCGCCCAGCGAGGGGCTGGACAGCACGATGTAGCCGTGGCTGGCCAGCAGTTCGCACAGGTCGGTGTTTTCGATGGCGTAGGCGGAATAGCTCGGCGCATAGATCACGACCGGGAAGCTCCCGGCTTCCGGACGTGCATCGCGCACCGCCAGCTGCGGGCGGGCGATGTCGCGCAGCAGCGCGTCGCGGTGCCCGGCCGCGTTGCCGTCGATGCGTTCGTCGGTCATGCGCTTGACGTCGGCCTGGCTGCGCGTGAACTCGTCTTCGGTCGGCACCGTGTCCAGGTAGTCGCGGTACGTTACCGGCTTGCCGCCGCGTGCCGCCGGATACCAGACCAGCGTCTGCATCGGGCGCGCGCGCTCGCCCTTGGCCGGCTCGCCGGTGGCCAGGTCGATCTCGGTCTTGTACTGGCGCGCGCGGTCGTACTGCTGGACGATCTTGAGGCCGACCGCGTGCGGACCGGGCGGGTTGGAGAAGGTGAAACCGTCGGCGGCGTGGGCGGCGGTGGCGGTCAGGAACAGGCAGGCGATGACGGGTTTTGGAAGTCGCATAAATGTCTTGGCTGGTTACAGGGATGGGTGTTTATGAACTGATATCGCAAGACCCGTGCCATCGATTAAGTCATTGATCTGCATGACTTCCTGATCGGGAAGGATAGTGTCCGCGCTGTCCGCCGCGGGCATGCGCGGACAATGCGCGGACAGCCCGGACACCTTGCTCAGAACGTCCGCACCAGGCCAAGTACCAGCGCCTTGCGGCCCAGGAACTTGCCGTTCGCGGCCGAGGTGTGACGTCCATTATTTCTTCCAGATGTAGTTGACGACCCGGACAGCTTGGGAGGCGAGCGCGAAACAAGGTGTAAAAGGTGAGGCGGGCCGACTATATGCCGTGTAAACAGGAAACTGCCGAGTCATGCCTGAAAGACAGGTTATTGTTGTTCTGTGGCAACTACTTGTTGACGAAAAGTCAGTCGCCTGCAGGTACCGGCAAACAAAACAAAGTTGCGGTGTAGACTTATTGTGTGCCCGCAGCTATGCTCCGTTTAACATTTCGTTTGCTGTACCTGCCCGATGCCCCATTTCAACGACCATGCCGACCGGCGCCTGCAGCGTCTCGAGCAGCTGCGCAAGCCGCTGGTGACACGTTCGATCGTGCTATTGGCCGGTTTCTGCCTGTTCCTGGTCGGCCTGCATGGGTGGAGCCTGTGGACGGCGCGCCAGCACCAGCTGGAGCAGACCGCGGTCAACACCGCCAACATGGCGCGCGCGCTGGCCTCGCAGGCGGAAAGTTCGATCAAGCTCGGCGATGCGGCACTGGCCGAGATCGTGGAGCGCTACCAGCACGACGGGCTGGAGGGGGCCGCCGGCGTACGCCTGAATGCGCGCCTGCGCCAGATCATCGTCCACACGCCGGAGCTGCAGGAAGCCTTCGTTTACGGGGCGGATGGCGCCCGCCTGGCAACTTCGCTGCCCACGCTGGTCGAGGGCAATAACGCGGACCGCGAATATTTTATTTATCACAAGACGCATGCCGATCTTGGATTGCGGGTCGGAAAACCGATCCGCAGCCGTTCCAGCGGCGTGCTGGCGATTCCGCTGTCGCGCCGCATCAACCTTCCCGACGGCAGTTTCGGCGGCGTGGCGATGGCCTCGCTGCGGCTCGCATTCTTCGGCCGATTCTACGACCGCTTCGACGTCGGCCGGACCGGCACCATCATCCTGGCCGTCGACGACGGCACCCTGCTGTACCGCCGGCCGTTCAAGGCATCGATGGTCGGCACCAACATCGGCGACGGTCCGGTGTTCCAGCTCTACAAGCACAACGGCCCGGTCGGCACGGCAATGCTGGTCGCGAAAGTCGACGGCATCGAGCGCCTGTACAGCTACCGCCACCTCGAAGGGTTTCCGCTACTGGTCGCCAGCGCCCAGTCGAAGGATGAAATCCTGGCCGGCTGGTGGGTCTCGGTGATCAAGATGAGCTGTGTGGTGATCTGCGCCGTGGGCGTGCTGGCCTGGGGCGGGCGCCGCATGATCCTGCAGATCCGCGTGCGCGAAGCGCTCGACGCCGAGCTGCGCAACGCGCGCGCCTCGCTCGAACTGCACAATATCTCGCTGCGCGCGCTGGCCGACAGCGATGGCCTGACCGGCCTCGGCAACCGCCGCCTGTTCGAGGAAGCGCTGGAGCGCGAAGTCGGGCGCGCGCGCCGCGGTGGACTGCCGTTTGCGCTGATCCTGACCGACGTCGATTTCTTCAAGAAATACAACGACCGCTACGGCCACGTGGCCGGCGATGCCTGCCTGCGCCGCGTCGCGCTGGCGATCGCCTCGGGTGCGCGCCGTCCGGCCGATCTGGCGGCGCGCTACGGTGGCGAGGAATTCGCGCTGATCCTGCCGGACACCGACCTCGACGGCGCGATGGCCGTCGCCGAGATGATCCGCGAGGCCGTCGCCGGCCTGCAGATCGACCACGCCGACAGCCCGCAGGGCAGGGTGACGCTGAGCCTGGGCGTGGCTGCCGGCCATCCGGCAACCGAGCCGGACCAGCTTGCCTCCGCCTGGGTCGAAGCGGCGGATGCGGCGCTGTACGATGCCAAGGCAGCCGGGCGCGACCGGACCGTGGGGCGGGTCGGCACCCTTATGCTTGCAATTGAATAGTGCGCGATCTAACATGATCGGCATGGACACCCAAGATACTTCCCCGGCCGCCCCGCTGCTCGACAACCAGCTCTGCTTCGCGCTGTACTCGACCGGGCTGGCGATGAACAAGGTCTACCGCAAGCTGCTGCGCAAGCTCGATCTCACCTATCCGCAATACCTGGTGATGCTGGTGCTGTGGGAACGCGACGGCGTCACCGTCTCCGACATCGGCGCCCGCCTGTTCCTCGACTCGGCCACCCTGACGCCGCTGCTCAAGCGCCTGGAAACGGCCGGACTGGTGACGCGCAGCCGCTCAAACGCCGACGAGCGCCAGGTGGTGGTGGCCTTGACGGATGCCGGCCGCGCCATGGCGCGCGAGGCCGGAGCGATCCAGGAACAGGTGCTGTGCGCGACGGCGTGTTCGCCGGATGAGCTGGGGGTGATCAAGAAGCAGCTGGAGGGCTTGCGGGCGAAGCTGGGGGACAGCCGCACCTAGCCGGCCGCACCTAGCCGGCCGCATCCTGTCCCACCTGCCGGCACCCCGGGTCGGCCTGCTGCACCGCCGCGCTCTGCGCCAGCAGCAGCTTCCTGAAATCCGCCTCCGCCATCGGCTTGCCGATCAAATACCCCTGCAGCACGTCGCACCCGGTCGAGCGGATCGCGCTGCGCTGGCCCTCGGTCTCGATGCCTTCGCAGATCACCGACAGCTTGAGCGACTTGGCAAACGCGATCACGCCGTTGACGATGTCCAGGCAGCGCCGGTCCTGTTCGATTTCCTGCACGAAGGAGCGGTCGATCTTGATCGCCGTGATCGGGAACTGGCGCAGGTAAGAGAGGTTGGAATAGCCGGTGCCGAAGTCGTCGAGTGCGATGCGGAAGCCTTCCAGCTTGAGCCTGTGCAGCACCGCGGCGGCCTTGTCGATGTCCTGCATCAGCATGCTTTCCGTGACTTCCAGCTTGATGCATTCCGGATGCAGGCCGAAGCGCTGGACCAGGCTTTTCAGGTGGACCGGCAGGTTTTCGTCGGTCAGCTGGCGCGGCGACACGTTGACCGCCATCTGCAGGCGGAAGCCCAGTTCTTCCCACTCGCGCGCCTGGCGGCAGGCTTCCTCGCAGACCCAGGCGCCGACCGCGGTGATCGCCGGCGAATCCTCGAGCATGCTCAGGAAGGTTTGCGGCCCGAGGATGCCCAGGCGCGGATGGTTCCAGCGCAGCAGGGCTTCGGCCCCGACCACGGCACCGTTGACGGCGCAGATCTGCGGCTGGTAGTACAGCACGAACTGGCGCAGTTCGAGCGCATTGAAGACTTCCTGGCGCAGCTGCAGGCGCTGCTTGAGCAGGCGGGTGCCGGTTTCCGAGAATACGCTGCAGGTATGGCGGCCGTTGGCCTTGGCTTCGTACATCGCGTTGTCGGCGTTGTTCAGCAGCTCGTCGGGCGTGACTTCGTCGCCGCTGCCGATCGCCACGCCGATGCTGGCGCCGACCGTGACCTGGTGGCCGCCCACCGTGAACGGCGTGCCGAGGCGGCGCAACACCGCTTCGGCCAGCGTACGGGCGGCGCCGGTATCCGTCGACTCCATCACGACCACGAATTCGTCGCCGCTGATGCGGGTGACGGTGATGCCGGTGGCGGCAAAGGTCGACAGGCGGCGCCCGATCTCCTGCAGCGCGGTGTCGCCGGCCTGGTGGCCGTAGGCGTCGTTGACTTCCTTGAAGCGGTCGAGGTCGATGAACAGCACGCCGACCTTCTTGCCGCTTTCCACCGAGCGCGCCAGCGCGGCATGCAGCGTGCGCATGCAGCTGAAGCGGTTGTGCAGGCCGGTCAGGCTGTCGTGCGTGGCCAGGTGGATCAGCTTGGCCTCGGCTTCCTTGCGCATCGTGACGTCGGCAAAGAACACGCTCAGGCCTTCCCTGGTCGGATAGGCGCGCGCCTCGAGCCAGATGCCGAGCGGCGCGTAATAACTCTCGACGGCGGTGAATTCGCGCGATGCCACCGCGCGCCGGTACGCCAGGTGGAAGTCGCTGCCGACCGCTTCCGGGAATTCGTCCCAGATGCGCTTGCCGATCAGGTCGTGCGCGCGGCGCTCGAGCCAGGCCGCGCCGCGCGCGTTGATGTAGGTGAAGCGCCAGTCGCGGTCGAGCGAGAAGCAGCCGTCGGCGATGCTTTCGAGGACGGTGCTGAGGCGTTCGCGCGCCTGCTCGGCGGCGCGCTGCCCTTCGATCGCATCGGTCACGTCCTGCAGGAAGCCGGCAAAATTCATCAGCCGCCCGAGCTGGTCGTGCAGCGGGAAGATGTGCATGCGCACCCACATCATGGTGCCGTCCTTGCGGTAGTTGCGCAGCGTCGTGGTGCAGGGACGCTGGTCGGCGATGCAGGCGCGCAGCTGGTCGAGCCCTGGCTGGCTGCGGTCGTCGCCCTGCAGGAAGCGGCAGTTGCGGCCGACGATTTCGTCCAGGGCATAGCCCGAATACGCCTCGAAGGCGGGGTTGGCGTAAACGATGGGGTTGTCCGGCTGGTGCGGATCGGTGATGACGATGCCGTTGCTGCTGGCGACGATCATTCTCTGGTAAAACCAGGCGGGTTGATTTCCCAGGGGAGCAGGAATGGGCATGATCGACCTAGACATTGCGAGACGGTTTCAGTGTAATCCGGCACGGCCCGGCGCGTAGCACGGCAGGCAGGCTGGTCGATTTCTTTGCCGGCGCATACATGCCGGCAGGGGGCGTGCTAGTGCAGGCCCAGTGCCGCCATCTTTGCGGCCAGTGCACGGCGGTCCTCGTCGATCCGCGCGCCGTTGGTGCGGCTGGACAGCGTCGCCTTCTCCTTGCGGCCGAGAAAGTAGGCGATGCGTTCGGCGTTGGCGCCGGACGGATGGGGGATGCCGTGCAGGATGCGCGCCTCATCGAGCACGCCCCGCGCGGCCAGCCACGACAGCGCCTGCCCGACCTTCGGCCCGAGCGGCACGTAGACCGCATCCGGCAGCAGCGCCGCCTCGTGGGCGAAATGATCGAGCATCTGCGCCTGCAGCAGCGGCGTGGCGACCATGTTCGGGTTGGCGCCGTTGTAGTTCTTGCCGTCCACGAGGATCGCATGGCGCAGCGTCGCCGTCACATGCATCAGGTGCGCATCGGCGCTCCACAGCGTGGCGCAGCTGGCGATGCCGAGCCAGCGCTGCAGGCCGACGTGGTCGAGCAGCGCCACCAGGTTGGGCCGGATCGCGCCGCTGAAGGCGCCGGTGTACTTGGCCGCCTTCAGCACGTCCGCCAGCGGCGCGTGCCCCATTAACTGGCGCCGCGCTTCGCGCACCGCGTTCTTCCATTGCGCGAAGCCGGGCGTGATGCCGACCACGACCACGCGCGCCTGCGCGTTCACGTAATCGAAGGGCGTGTAATGCGCAGTCAGCGTGTTCGCGCGCGCCACCAGGAAGGCTGCGGGAATTTGGGTCGGGTCGGCGATCGCGTCGACGTCGGTGCCGAGGATGGTGTCGATATAATTCGTAAGACATGCTGTACTCATGGTGCCTCGAACCTTGCGCGTTGAAAAGAGGAGTGAGGATTGTGCCATGCACGGATATGTCCTACCGGTATTAGGACCAGTCTTAAATTGGTTCGGAAAATTCCTAACGGCAAGCGTGCCGGGGACCCCGGTGCATCCCGTGCTAGGATCGCAGTCAATTCCATTTTTGAGGATAGGACAAACGTGCACACCGACATCACGCGGGCGCCGTTCGGGACCTTGCCCGACGGTGCACAAGTCAGTCAATTTACGCTCACGAACGCTGGGGGCATGATCGTCAGGATCCTGGATTTCGGCGGGATCATCACCCAGATCCACGTGCCGGACCGCCATGGCCGGTTCGCCGATGTCGCGCTCGGCTTCGACACCCTCGAACCCTACCTGAAGGACAGCCCGTATTTCGGCGCGCTGATCGGCCGCTACGGCAACCGCATCGCCAAGGGCCGCTTCACGCTCGACGGCAAGGCATTCCAGCTGCCGGTCAACAACGGCGAAAACCACCTGCACGGCGGCGAACCGGGCTTCGACAAGGTATTGTGGCAAGCCGCCATCGAAGACGGCGCGCTGGTGCTGCGCTACCGCAGCGCCGACGGCGAACAGGGTTATCCGGGCAACCTGGACGCCACCGTGCGCTACACCCTGAGCGACGACAATGAGATCATCGTGCGCTTCCAGGCCACGACCGACCAGCCGACGCCGGTGAACCTGACCCAGCACAGCTATTTCAACCTGCACGGCGCCGCCGATAATGCAGGAAAAAGCGGCGGGGACATCCTCGACCACGTGCTGACCATCGACGCCGACCGCTTCGTCCCGATCGACACCGGCGCGATACCGCTGGGCGGACTGGCCCCGGTGACCGGCACTCCGTTCGACTTCCGCCAGCCGCGCGCGATCGGGGAGCGCATCGAGCAGCCGGACAAGCAGCTGCGCAACGGCATTGGCTACGACCATTGCTGGGTGCTGAACCGCACCGCCGGCAGCAAGGAACTTCAACGTGCGGCCCACGTGCTGGAACCGGAGTCGGGCCGGGTGCTGGAATTGTGGACCCAGGAACCGGGTGTGCAGTTCTATAGCGGGAATTTCCTCGACAGTTCGCTGACGGGGAAGGGCGGGCGCCAATATGAATTCCGCAGCGGCCTGTGCCTGGAGCCCGAGCATTTTCCGGATTCGCCCAACCAGCCGGATTATCCGAGCACGATTTTGCGGCCGGGGGAGATTTACGCGACGGAGTCGCGGTTCAGATTTTCGGTAGAGAAATAAGCCACGTTGCCGGGGCAACCGCCCCGGCGATACTAAAAACGGTATCGATATAGTCAAAAAATTGATTGGAAAGTTATCCCCCGGCTAATTAGACTTTCTCCACCGCTGAGATGGAGAATAAAGAATGTCGGAGACAAAAAAGAAGCTGCGTTCCGCAGCATGGTTCGGCACCCAGGACAAGAACGGCTTCATGTACCGCAGCTGGATGAAGAACCAGGGTATCCCCGACCATGAATTCCAGGGCAAGCCGATCATCGGCATCTGCAACACCTGGTCCGAACTCACCCCCTGCAATGCCCATTTCCGCAAGCTGGCCGAACACGTCAAGCGGGGCATCCTGGAAGCCGGCGGCTTCCCGGTCGAATTCCCGGTGTTTTCCAACGGCGAATCCAACCTGCGCCCGACCGCGATGCTGACCCGGAACCTGGCCAGCATGGACGTCGAAGAATCCATCCGCGGCAACCCGATGGATGGCGTGGTGCTGCTGGTCGGCTGCGACAAGACCACGCCGGCACTCCTCATGGGTGCGGCCAGCGTCGACATCCCCGCCATCGTCGTCACCGGCGGGCCGATGCTGAACGGGAAGCTGAACGGCAAGGACATCGGTTCCGGCACCGCCGTCTGGCAGCTGCACGAGCAGGCCAAGGGCGGCCAGATCTCGATGCACGACTTCCTGGCCGCCGAAGCAGGCCACTCGCGTTCGGCCGGCACCTGCAACACCATGGGCACGGCATCGACCATGGCCTGCATGGCCGAAGCGCTCGGCACCTCGCTGCCGCACAATGCCGCGATCCCCGCCGTCGATGCGCGCCGCTACGTGCTGGCCCACATGTCGGGCATGCGCATCGTCGAGATGGTGAACGAAGACCTGCGCCTTTCCAAAATCCTGACGCGCGAGAATTTCGAGAACGCGATCCGCGTGAACGCCGCCATCGGCGGCTCGACCAACGCCGTGATCCACCTGAAGGCGATCGCCGGCCGCGTCGGCGTGCCGCTGGAACTCGAAGACTGGACCGCGATCGGCAAGGGCACCCCCACCATCGTCGACCTGCTGCCGTCGGGGCGCTTCCTGATGGAAGAGTTTTATTACGCAGGCGGCCTGCCGGGCGTGATCCGGCGCCTGGGCGAGGGCGGCCTGCTGCCGCACAAGGACGCGCTCACCGTCAACGGCAAATCGCTCTGGGAGAACAACCAGGACGCGCCGATCTACAACGACGAAGTGATCCGCAAGCTGGACACGCCGCTGATCGCCGACGGCGGCATCTGCATCCTGCGCGGCAACCTGGCCCCGCGCGGCGCCGTGCTCAAACCCTCTGCGGCCTCACCGCACCTGATGACGCATCGCGGCCGCGCCGTCGTGTTCGAAGACTTCGACCACTACAAGGCACGCATCAATGACCCGGACCTGGACGTCGACGAGAACTCGGTGCTGCTGATGAAGAATTGCGGGCCGATGGGCTATCCGGGCATGGCGGAAGTCGGCAACATGGGCCTGCCGCCCAAGCTGCTGGCGCGCGGCATCACCGACATGGTGCGCATCTCGGACGCGCGCATGAGCGGCACCGCCTACGGCACCGTGGTGCTGCACGTGGCGCCGGAAGCGATGGCGGGCGGGCCGCTGGGCATCGTGCGCGATGGCGACTACATCGAGCTCGATTGCGCCAACGGCCGCCTGCACCTGGACGTGCCGGACGAGGAGATCCGCACGCGCCTGGCGGACCGCGCCGAAAGCCAGGTGCAGGCACCGCGCACCGGATATGCGGGCCTGTACCTCGATCACGTGCTGCAGGCGGACGAGGGCTGCGATTTCGATTTCCTCGTTGGTTGCAGGGGTTCCGAGGTACCGAAGCATTCGCATTGATAAATAGACGCGCAACACAATGCGCCATGGAGACACGAACATGCTGCTCATCCAATATAAAACCGCCACCGGCGACCGCCGCGTCGGCATCCTGAACGGCGACACCGTCACCGGACTCGCGGGCTACGCCACCACGCTGGACCTGGCCATGGACGCCATCGCCGGCGGTACCGGCATCGCCGTGCTGGCGGATGCCGCCGTCGACGCCGGCGCCGTGGAATCCTACGACACCATCGCCCAGCAGGGCCGCCTGCTCGCGCCGATCGACCACCCCGATCCCGCCCACTGCTACGTCACCGGCACCGGCCTGACCCACTTGGGCAGCGCCGACACCCGCGACGCCATGCACAAGAAGATCGGTGGCGACGTCGAAGCTTTGTCCGACAGCATGAAGATGTTCCGCCTCGGCGTCGAGGGCGGCAAGCCGGCCGGCGACGGCCCCGGCGTGCAGCCGGAATGGTTTTATAAAGGCGACGGTTCATGCGTGCGCGCCGGCGGCCAGGCGCTCGACATGCCGGAGTTTGCGCTCGATGGCGGCGAAGAACCGGAGATCGCCGGCCTGTACGTGATCGGTGCGGACGGCCAGCCTTACCGCGTCGGTTTCGCCCTCGGCAACGAGTTCTCGGACCACGTGACCGAGCGCCAGAACTACCTGTACCTGGCGCACTCCAAGCTGCGCAGCTGCGGCGTCGGCCCGGCCCTGCTGGTGGGCGAGCTGCCCGCGCACGTCGAAGGCGTGTCGCGCGTCCGCGGCGCAGACGGCAGCGTGCGCTGGGAAAAGGCCTTCGTCTCGGGCGAACAGAACATGTCGCACACGATCGCCAACCTCGAACACCACCATTTCAAGTACGGCCTGTTCAAGCGCCCGGGCGACGTCCACATCCACTTCTTCGGCACCGCCACGCTGAGCTTCGCGGACAACATCCGCGTGCAGGCCGGCGAAGTCTTCGAGATCGAGTCGCCGCAATTCGGCCCGGCGCTGCGCAACCCGCTGGCGGTCACGCCCGCAGGCCACGCGAAAGTGAAAGCCTTATGAGCCGGCTCGCCAACTACCCCAGCCTGCAGGGCAGGCGCGTGTTCGTGACCGGCGGCGGCAGCGGCATCGGCGAGGCGATCGTCGCCGCCTTCGTGGCCCAGGGCGCGGCGGTCGCCTTCGTCGACATCCTGCGCGAGCCCAGCGAAGCGCTGGTGGCGCGCCTGCAAGGCAGCGGCGCACACGACCCGGTGTTCCGCCACTGCGACATCACCGACATCCCGGCGCTGGAAGCGACCATGGCGGAGCTGGCCGGGCTGCTGGGCGACTTCGACGTCATCGTCAACAATGCCGCCAACGACAGCCGCCACCGCATCGGCGAAGTCAGCGTAGAGTATTTCGACGAGCGCATCGCCATCAACCAGCGCCCGCTGTTCTTCACGGTGCAGGCCGCGCTGGAAGGAATGAAGCGGCGCGGCGGCGGCTCCATTATCAATTTCAGTTCGATGTCCTTCCACGCCAAGAACCCGGACTACCCGATCTACGCCGCCACCAAGGCGGCCGCCATCGGCTTCACCCGCTGCCTGGCGCGCGACCTCGGCCCGCACAACATCCGCGTGAACACCGTGACGCCGGGCTGGGTGATGACCCAGCGCCAGATCGACCTGTGGCTGGACGAGGCGGGCGAGGCCGAGATCAAGCGCGCGCAGTGCCTGCCCGGCAAGCTGATGTCGGAGGATATCGCGTCGATGGTGCTGTTCCTGGCGGCCGACGACAGCAAGATGTGTACGGCGCAGGATTTTGTCGTGGATGCGGGGTGGACGTGATGAATACATTACTGGGAGCGACGGGGTGGCTGGCGGCATCGGCGGCGCTGGCTGCGCCACTCACCAGCCCCGACGGCCACCTCAGCGCCGACATCCGCATCACCCCCACCCAGACCCTCGAATACAGCATCCAGCGCGACGGCCGCCCGGTCATCCTGCCTTCGCGCCTCGGCCTGCAGCTCGAAGGCGCCGACCTCGCCAACGGCCTGTCCCTGGCCGCCACCTCGCCGCTCACGGCGGTCCGCGACGACTACGAACTCGCCACCGCCAAGAAGCGCCGCATTGGCTACCGCGCCAACGAACAGATCTACACGGTGCGCAACGCCAAGGGCCAGGCGATGGACCTGGCCTTCCGCCTGTCGAACGACGGCGCCGCCTTCCGCTACGTGGTGCGCGGACCCGGCCCCCATCGCTTCGTCGCCGAGTCGACCAGCTTCCGCTTCGACGCAGGGGCGAAAGCCTGGCTGCAGCCCATGTCGGTCGCCCAGACGGGTTTCGCCAATACCAACCCGTCCTACGAAGAGCACTACCAGCGCGAGATCGCGGCCGGCACGCCGGCCCCGAGCAACGCCGGCTGGGTATTCCCGGCGCTGTTCCGCAGCGGCGACACCTGGGTTGCCCTGACCGAGACCAACATGGACGGCAGCTGGCATGCCTCGCGCCTGCAGGCCGGCGCCGAAGGCGGCGTTTACAAGCTGGGCGTGCCGATGGCGCCGGAAGTCTTCCCCGGCGGCGGCCTGCTGGCCGAAAGCCGCGGCACGCTGACCTCGCCCTGGCGCGTGATCGCTGTCGGCAGCCTGGCCACGCTGGTCGAATCGACCCTCGGCACGGACCTGGCCGCACCCGCGATTCCGTTCGACGCGGCGCTGGTGAAGCCCGGCCACGCCTCATGGAGCTGGGCGCTGCTGAAAGACGATGCCACCGTGTTCGATGTGCAAAAGAAGTTCATCGACTACGCGGTCGACATGCACTGGGACTACACCCTGGTCGACGCCGACTGGGACCGCAGGATCGGCTACGAGAAGATGGGAGAACTGGCCCGCTACGCGGCATCGAAGAACATCGGCCTGCTGGCCTGGTACAACTCGTCCGGCGCCTGGAACAAGACCGAGATGTCGCCCAAGAGCAAGCTGCTGACCCATGAACAGCGCGTGGCCGAATTCGCACGCCTGGCAAAGATGGGCGTGAAAGGCGTCAAGATCGACTTCTTCGGCGGCGACGGCCGCTCGATGATCCAGTACTACGTCGACATCCTGAACGACGCCGCGGCCGCAGGCCTGCTGGTGAACTTCCACGGCGCGACGCTGCCGCGCGGCTGGTCGCGCACGTATCCGAACCTGATGACGACCGAAGCCATACGCGGCCTCGAATTCACCACCTTCGACCAGAAGGACGAGGATGCGGTGCCGCCCCACGCCGCCATGCTGCCGTTCACGCGCAACCTGTTCGACCCGATGGACTTCACGCCGATGGTGTTCGGCGACATCCCGAAGATCCGCCGCGTCACGCGCAACGGTTTCGAGCTGGCCGAGTCGGTGCTGTTCCTGTCCGGGATCCAGCACTTTGCCGAGACGCCGGAAGGCATGGCGACCGCGCCCGCCTATATCAAAGACTTCCTGCGCGAGCTGCCGCGCAGCTGGGACGAGACCCGCTTCATCGACGGCTACCCGGGCCGCCATGCCGTCATCGCGCGCAAGAGCGGCAATGCCTGGTACGTGGCCGGCTTCAACGCCGGCAATGCCGACATCACGCTCGATCTCGACCTCGGCTTCCTGAACGGCAGGGAAGGGCAGCTCATGACCGACGGCGCCGGCGAGCGGTCGTTCACGCAGGCCGCGGTGCGCGGCGGCCGCCAGCGCGTCACGATCAAGGCGCGCGGCGGCTTCGCTGCAGTATTCAAGTAAACAAGTACTGAATAAATCATATAAAACAAAGGAGACCACATGCAGGCTTTCAAATCCACCCTCGTCGCGTTCAGCATACTGGCCGCTTTTGCGTCGACGTCGGCCCTGGCCCAGGTCAGCGTCAGCGTCGACACGGCGAAACCCGGTGCGGTGATCAACAAGAACGTGTACGGCCAGTTTGCCGAACACCTCGGCACCGGCATCTATGAAGGCCTGTGGGTCGGTACCGACTCCAGGATCCCGAACACGCGCGGCTGGCGCAACGACGTGGTGGGCGCGCTGAAGGCGCTGCACGTGCCGCTGGTACGCTGGCCGGGGGGCTGTTTCGCCGACGAATATCACTGGAAGGACGGCATCGGCCCGCGCAACAAGCGCCCGGTGAGCGTCAACACCAACTGGGGCGGCGTCCCCGAAAGCAATGCGGTCGGCACCCACGAATTCTTCGACCTGGTCGAGATGCTGGGCGCGGACGCCTACGTCAACGGCAACCTCGGCACCGGCACCCCGCAGGAGATGGCCGAATGGGTCGAGTACATGACGTCGACGGGCCAGTCGTCCCTGGCCCAGCTGCGCGCGAAGAACGGCCACCCGCAGCCGTTCAAGGTCGCCTACTTTGCAGTCGGTAATGAAGCCTGGGGCTGTGGCGGCAACATGAAGCCCGAGTACTACGCCAGCCTGTACAACCATTACACCACCTTCCTGAAGGCGCCGAAGGAGCGCATGCCCAAGCTGATCGCCAGCGGCGGCAACGACAACGACACC
>Ga0308160_10000888_pt1 | contig 47643 bp, 39 predicted proteins | sample PhyFR1_FD_201036 | JGI IMG/M metagenome (GOLD analysis project Ga0308160, IMG submission 201036) | Phyllosphere microbial communities from UC Gill Tract Community Farm, Albany, California, United States - DLSLF.R1 | ecosystem: Host-associated > Plants > Phyllosphere > Unclassified | place: USA...
TCCAGCTGGCGCAGACCGGGGGCATCTGGAGCAAATTGGATGAGTGGATGCGGCATCGCATGCGTGCCCTCCAACTCAAACAATGGCGTAAGGGAACGACGATATACCGGGAGCTTCTTGCTCTTGGGGTCAGTGCCGACGTGGCAAGGGCTGTGGCAGCCAACAGCCGAAGCTGGTGGCGTAACAGTGCCAAATCCATGAACCGGGCACTGACGATTGCCTACTTTGACCGCCTTGGCATGCCAAGACTCACATAACCTCAACTTCTCGAACCGCCCGGTGCGGACCCGCATGCCGGGTGGTGTGGGAGGGGTCGGCTAGTTATACTGACCGCCCCTATCCCGATTCATGCAACCAGAGGATTAACGGTCGCCGAAGGTGCGGCGGGCGTTGTCCGCCGAACGCGGGTGCGAACCGCGGTAGCCGCCTTCGCGCGGAGCGCCATCACGGCGCTGGCCGCCTTCGCGGTTGTAGCCGCCTTCACGATTATAGCCACCGCCGGCCGGACGGCCGCCGTCACGGTTGTAGCCGCCTTCGCGCGGTGCGCTTTCGCTGCGGTAGCCGCCTTCGCTACGGAAGCCGCCTTCACGCGGACCCGAGCCCGGCTTGTGGAAGCTGCGCTGACCCGGCTTGGCCGAACCGTTGCGGCCGTCGCCCGGCTTCCAGCCCGGACGGGCGCCGGAGCGTGCCGGTGCCGAACGCTTCGGCTCGAAACCTTCGACCACGTCGACCGGGATGGTCTGCTTGGTGAAGCGTTCGATGCGCTTGACGTTCATGCCTTCCGCGTGGTTCACCAGCGAGACGGCGATGCCGTTGCGGCCGGCGCGGCCGGTACGGCCGATGCGGTGCACGTAGTCCTCCGGGAACTTCGGCAGGTCGTAGTTCACCACGTGGGTGATGGTCGGCACGTCGATGCCGCGCGCGGCGACGTCGGTGGCAACCAGCACCTTCACTTGGCCGCGGCGCATGCTGTCCAGGGTGCGGTTGCGCGCGCCCTGGTGCATGTCGCCGTGCAGCGCGGCGGCGGCGAAGCCGGCGATGTTCAGGCGGTCGGCGATCATGTCGGCGTCACGCTTGGTGGCGGTGAACACGACGGCCTGGTCCAGGGTCTCGTCGCGCAGCAGGTGGTCGAGCAGGCGGTTCTTGTGCGACAGGTCGTCGACGAAGTGCACCTTCTGCACGATGTTCTCGTGGCGCTTGGTGCCGCTGGCGATCTGGATCACCATCGGGTCCTTGGTGATGCGGCGGGCCATGTTGCCGACCACGCCGTCGAGCGTCGCCGAGAACAGCATGGTCTGGCGCGAATCCGGGGTCGCGGCGACGATCTTCTCGATGTCTTCGATAAAGCCCATGTCCAGCATGCGGTCGGCTTCGTCCAGCACCAGGATCTCGAGCTGGGAGAAGTCGATCTTGCCCGACTCCATGTGGTCGATCAGGCGGCCCGGGGTCGCGACCAGGATTTCCGGGTTACGCGACAGCAGTTGCATCTGCTTCGGGTAAGGCATGCCGCCCAGGATCGAGACGGCGCGGATGCGGCGCATGAACGCGGTGTACTGCTCGGTCGCGCTGGTCACCTGCAGGGCCAGTTCGCGGGTCGGGGTCAGCACCAGCATTTTCGGCTGGGCCGGCTTGAAACGGACGCGCTCGCCGCGTGCCTTGGCGGCCTGCGCTTCCTGCGCAGGGGTACGGCCGGCCGGAGCCGCTTCCTGGTTGGCGAATTTGTTCAGGGCCGGCAGCATGAATGCCGCGGTCTTGCCCGAACCGGTTTGCGACGAGACCAGCAGATCGCGACCCGCGATACCAGCCGGCACGGCTTGCTCTTGCACCGGGGTCGGCTTTTCGTAGCCGGCAACCGACACTGCTTTGACGATGGACGTGTGTAAGCCTAGTGCTTCAAAACTCATTGTTTGGTGTACTTTCGATAGATCTGTGGGCGTTTACGCAAAATTGCGGAAACGCAAAATAGCAACGCGAACCAACAAAACGAAATGACTTGGAAACGAAAGAAATTTCGGCACAAAAGCTTTGCGCCGGGACGGTGCCAATGAAGACGGCACGCAGGGCGGGAGGGCTTTATGAATGGGTATCTTTCAACGATACCAGGGCTTGCGAAGCTGCTGTTGTACTACTGCTGCGATGCTGCTGTTTGTCTGGCCCGCAAACTACCGCTTGGGCTTGTTTGCGAATGCGTTTTGCAGCGCACAAACGACACTATACCGCAGTTTTGAAAAGTCTGCTGGACGCGTACGAAAACGCGCCCGGCCGTGAGAAGGGAAGGTCCGGGGCAGGCACGGACCCCGTCGGGTCAGCGGTGCTTGCGGCCGTTGGCGCGTGCCGACGGCTTGCTGCCACCGGAAACACGGTTCTTGATCTCGGCCACGGCATGCGCCGCGCTGGCCTTGAAACGCTGGGCGCCGCTCAGCTTCTGGCCCTTGCGCTTGCTCTCGCCGCGGTCGGCTTCGAGCGCGATCTGGGCGTTGTCGATGATGTTCTCGGCGATGTCGGCGGCGGTCGAGGTGCTGGTCTTCGGCACCAGGATGGTCGAGCCGGCCTTCAGGCGCATCTGCGGCGGGATGTTGTTGGCCTGGCGGATGACGTCCGGCGTGGTGCCGAACTTCGAGGCCAGCGAGGCGATCGTTTCCTTGGCGCCGGTGATCTTGTGCGTGGTCCAGGACGACAGCGCATGGCCCCATTGCGACAGGTTCAGGTGGAACTTTTCCGCGTTTTCCTTCGGCAGCAGGATCTTGGTCGATTCGCCGGTGATGACCGGTTTCTTGAACTGCGGATTGAGCGCCTTGAATTCGTCGATCGACATCTCGGCCAGCTGGGCGGCCACGGCCAGGTCGATGTCCGAGGTCTTGTCGACGGTGGTGAAATAGGGCTGGTTGTCGATCAGCGGCAGCGATACGCCGTACTGGCCCGGATTGGCGATGATGTTCTTCACCGCCTGCAGCTTCGGCACGTAGTTGCGGGTCTCGGCCGGCATCAGGTCGGCCAGGCTCTCGAAGTCGGTCGGCTTGCCGGCGGCGCGGTTCTTCTGGATCGCCCGCTGGACATTACCTTCGCCCCAGTTATAAGCAGCCAGTGCCAGCTGCCAATCGCCGAACATGGTGTACAGGCGCTGCAGGTAGGTGAGGGCGGCGTCGGTCGAGGCCAGCACGCCGCGGCGCTCGTCCTTGAACATGTTCTGCTTCAGGTTGAAGTCCTTGCCGGTGCCCGGCACGAACTGCCACAGGCCGGACGCATCCGCGGTGGACAGCGCCTGCGGATTGAAGGCGGACTCGATCACCGGCAGCAGCGCCAGTTCGGTCGGCATGCCGCGCTTTTCCAGCTCCTGCACCACGTGGTAGAGGTAGAGCGAGGCGCGACCCGAGGTGCGCGCCAGGTATTCCGGACGGCTGGAATACCACTGGACGTGTTTGGCGACCAGGGTATTGTCGATGTCGGGAATCGCGTAGCCGCTGCGGATACGGCCCCACAGGTCGGGATCCTTGTAGTCGTCGCCCTTGGCGTTCAGGGAGGTCGGCAGAGCCGGTTTGGCCAGTGCTGCGGCGCTGATGCCCGGGTTGCTTTGCGAGATCGTGCTCGAAGAACTTTCGGCAGCGAGGCTGATCGCGGGGACCAAAAACAGTGCGATGGCCAGGGCTTGGGTGGTGCGAGTCGTTTCGTACATAGCTTTCCAGTGTTGCGTCCAGGAACGGTTAGGACTGACGAGTAAGAGGGGAGTGTACGGACCAGTTATCACGGCAGTCAAGGAATATGTCTCGGCGGTTACAAAATTTTTTGACTACACATCTTGATAACACCTGCTTTTATTTTGACAATTAATGACAGGGTATTGGAGTGTGTTGTTCAGATTTTCATAGTTAAGGCGGGCTCTTGAAATTTGGATACCCCTGGGGGTATACGCAAGATCGAGGCGAGATAGACAATGCTGTCCAGGTGGTTCATGGCCATTTAAACAAGCCGGAAATCCTGACTAAGCGTTAATACCAGAGCCGCTTGCCCCGCTTGCCAAGTTACGCCGGCTTGCCAGTCCATCTATGAGGGCACGCAAAGTGCGCGTACAATGCCGTCTCTGCGCAATGCGCTTTTGCAATTTAGGAAACGAGCCTCATGAGCACTGCCAACCTCAACGCGGACGATGACGAAATCATCGCCGCCACCCGCCGCTGGCTGGAACGCGCCGTCATCGGCCTGAACCTGTGTCCGTTTGCCAAGTCGGTGTATGTGAAGGAGCAGGTGCGCTACGTCGTCTCGCCGGCGCGCACGCCCGAAGCGCTGCTGGAAACCCTGATGAACGAGCTGCAGGACCTGGCCGACACCGATCCGGAAAAGATCGACACGACCCTGCTGATCCATCCCTTCGTGCTGAACGACTTCCTGGACTTCAACGAGTTCCTGGACGTGGCCGACGCCGCGGTGGAAGACATGTCGCTCGACGGCGAGTTGCAGGTGGCCAGTTTCCATCCGGACTACCAGTTCGCCGATACCGACCAGAACGACATCTCGAACTACACCAACCGCGCGCCTTATCCGATCCTGCAGCTGCTGCGCGAAGAGAGCATCGACCGCGCCGTGGAAGCCTTCCCGGAAGCCGAAGCGATCTTCGAGAAGAATATCGAGACCATGGAGAAGCTCGGTCACGAAGGCTGGGACAAACTCGATGTCGGACCGGCCCGCTGATCCCATGGGCGCACCCTTGCCGGAACGTCCGGACACGCCTTGTGTCGCGGTCTGCTCGACCACCTTCGACGATGTCTGCCGCGGCTGCGGCCGCACCGTGGTCGAGGTGGCGCACTGGGTCTCGATGACGGCCGAGCAGAAGGAGCGCGTCTGGGAACGCATCCTGGCCCAGGGCTACCCGCGCCGTAACACCTGACAAATATCAAACCGGGGTCAGACTGCTTGCGCATAGTCTGACCCCGGTTTGATTTATCAGAAACTACCTATGAAATCGCGCTTGCCGATCTCCACGCCGTTATGGCGCAGGATCGCGTACGCGGTCGTCGCGTGGAAGTAGAAATGCGGCAGGGCGTAATGCGCCAGGTAGGTCTGGCCGCTGCCGAACTGGCGCTGCTTGTCGCCGCTGCCGACCGTGATTTCGCGCTCCTCGCCGGCCTCGACCGCTTCGCGCGGCATGCTGTCGATGAAGGCCAGGGTCTTGGCGATGCGTTCGCGCAGGCCGGCGAAGTCGGTTTCCGCGTCTTCATAGCGCGGCACCTCGATGCCGCCCAGGCGCGCCACCGTCCCCTTGGCGAAATCGGTCGCCACCTGCACCTGGCGCAGCAGCGGGAACATGTCCGGGAACAAGCGTGCCTTCAGCAGCGCGTCCGGCTCGATCTTCTTCAGGTCGGCATGCGACTCGGCCTTCTCCAGGATCGCCGCCAGGCTGCCCAGGATCTGCCGGAAGACCGGCACCGAAGCGGTGTACATCGACAGGCTCATCGTCAACTCCTCTATATCAATCAACAAGACAGCCATCATAGCAGCCGCGAAACGTGGCTGCGCGGTCACGCTTGCTGTCAATACATGCCCATGGCATGAGTATTTGATGACTTATGGCAACTTTGTGTGCATAATCTGCCAACACAAGCTTACTAATACTCACAAAAAAAGCGACCGCCACCGGGTACTGCCGTCCTGTCATGTCTGCATCGAGCTTCCTGAATACTCTTGCCCAGCGCGTGCTGCCGCTGCGCCTGCCGCAGCTATACGGACGTTCGTTGTACGGCGCGCTGCTCTTGATGGTGTTCGGCGGCCTGGTGGTGCCGGCGCTGGTCGGCAGCTACTTTCTGGTCGGCGTGCAGGAGCAGGAAGCCGCCCGCGCCAATCTCGACGCGACCCTGCAGCGCAATGCCGACATCCTGGCGCTGGGCATGCAGGAATCGCTGTGGAACATGAACGCCGATGCCGCCCGCTCGCTGGTCGAATCGGTGATGCGCGATCCGGCCGTGCTGCACGTGCAGGTCGCGACCCAGGGTGAGGATTTCATCGACCAGCGCGCCAGCGCCGGGCCCGAGGGCCGGGTGTTGCGCGCCGAGCGCAGCGTGGTGGTGCACGGCCAGCCGATCGGCAAGGTGCTGGTCGAGATGGACGACAACCACAGCCAGCATGAGCTGCGCGCCAAGCAGTGGCGCTATGCCGGCGTGCTGGCGGTGCAGCTGGCCTTCTCGCTGCTGCTGATCGCGGTGCTGATCAAGCGTCGCCTGCTGGCGCCGCTGGGCAGCCTGACCGGCTTTTCCGACCGCGTTTCGCGCGGCGATTTCGAGACCCCGCTGGTGCTCTCGTCGAAGGACGAACTGGGCCGCCTGGGCGCGCAGATGGACCGCATGCGGATCGCGATCCGCGAGCTGTTCGCCGACATCGGCCGGCGCGAGGAACGCTTCCGCACCATCGTGACCCAGGTCCCGGGCGCCGTCTTCCGGGCGCGTCCCGGCGGCAGCATCGACTTCGTCAGCGACGCCATCGAAGCCATCTCCGGCTACCCGGCGCGCATGTTCATGAGCACCACCACCGACCGCTGGTCCGACATCATCGCGCCGGAAGACCGCCGCATGCGCCGGCACCTGGCCAAGGAAGCGGTGCTGGCCGCGCGCGCCTACGAGATCGAGTACCGGATTGTCGATGCGGCCGGCGTCGAGCGCTGGGTGCTGGAAAGCGGCCAGCCGGTGGCGCAGGGCGGCGACGCCGCCTACTGGGTCGACGGCATCATCTCCGACATCAGCGAGCGCAAATACAACGAGATGCGTATCGAAGCCCTGCTGGCCGAGCAGGGCGCGGTGCTCGACAACGTGGTGTTCGGCATCGCCCAGGAGAGCGACCTGCGCATCGTCTCGACCAACCGCCGCTTCGACGAATTGTTCGGCTATGCGGAAGGAGAGCTGGTCGGCGAATCGATCGCGGCGCTGTTCCCGAGCTACGAGATGTACGAGCAGGGCATCGCCGCCAGCGCCAGGGTGCTGCCGACCGGCGCCGACTACAGCACCGAGCACCTGTACCGGCGCCGCGACGGCAGCCTGTTCATGTGCCAGGTGAGCGGGCGCGTGCTCGACCCCGAACGTCCCGATGCCGGCAGCATCTGGGTGTATGCGGACGTGACCGAGCGCCGCCAGGCCGAGGAAAAGCTACGCCTGTCCGCCACGGTGCTCGAACACATCGCCGATGGCGTGATGGTGATCGACGTGCATGGCCGCATCGTCGCCACCAACCCGGCCTATACCCAGATCACCGGCTACACCGAGATCGAAGCGATCGGCACGCAATCGAACCTGACCCGCAGCGCCGCCGAAGACCAGGCCTTGTACGACGGCCTGTGGCGCGACCTCGCCGAAACCGGCTTCTGGCGCGGCGAGATCTGGAGCACCCGCAAGAACGGCGAGGTCTATCTCGAGTGGCTGACGGTGTCCGCGGTACGCGACGACGAGGACACGGTGACGCATTACGTCTGCGTGTTCAGCGACATCACCAAGCTGAAGGAATCGCAGGAAAAGCTCGATCACCTGGCGCACCACGATCCGCTCACCGGCCTGCCGAACCGCCTGCTGTTCCACGACCGCCTGCAGCACGCGATGGTGCGCGCGGCCCGCGCCGGCGAGCAACTGGCCGTGATCTTCATCGACCTCGATCGCTTCAAGAACGTCAACGACACGCTCGGCCACCACGTCGGCGACGAGCTGCTCAAGCAGGTCGCCAAGACCCTGTCCGGCTGCCTGCGCGACGGCGACACCCTGGCACGCCTGGGCGGCGACGAATTCATCGTGCTGCTGGAAAGCGTGGACGGCGAGCGCGGCGCGCGCCTGGTGGCGGAAAAGCTGATGCGCCTGTTCGAGCAGCCGGCGCTGGTGTCCGGCTACGAGCTGTTCGTCACCGGCAGCGTGGGCATCAGCCTGTTCCCGCAGGACGCCGGCGACCTGAATGTCCTGATCCGCAACGCCGACGTCGCCATGTACCAGGCCAAGGCGCGCGGCCGCAACGGCTATGCCTTCTACGCGCCTTCGATGGACGGCGAGGGCCTCGAGCGCCTGCGCCTGGAAACGCTGCTGCGCCGCGCGCTCGAAAAGAACGAGATCTGGCTGGCCTACCAGCCGCAGGTCGAGATCGACAGCGGGCGCCTGATCGGGGTCGAGGCCCTGGTGCGCTGGAACAGTCCGGAGCTGGGCCAGGTCGGGCCCGACCGCTTCATTCCGCTGGCCGAGGACATCGGCTTCATCAACCAGCTCGGCGAATGGGTGCTGGAAGAAGCCTGCCGCCAGCTGACCCGCTGGGACCAGGCCGGCCTGTATGTGCCGAAGATCGCGGTCAACCTGTCGGCCCGCCAGCTCGATCGCGGCGGCCTGGCCGGCACCGTCGAGCGGGTGCTGCGCGAGACCAGGCTGCCGGCGCACCGCCTGCAGCTGGAGGTCACCGAGTCGGTCATTATGAACACCGGCGATGCGATGCAGTATATTAACGATTTGCACGCGATCGGCGTCGAGCTGGCGATCGACGATTTCGGCACCGGCTATTCGTCGCTGGCTTATCTGAAGCAGCTGCCGGTGCAGACGCTCAAGATCGACCGCAGCTTCATCAAGGACATCTCGACCGACGCCAACGACGAAGCGATCGCGATCGCCATCATCCAGCTCGGCAAGAGCATGAATCTGGCGGTGATCGCGGAAGGCGTGGAGACGGGCGAGCAGGCGGCGTTCCTGCTGCGGCACGGCTGCCGTCGCGCGCAAGGATACTTATATGCCCGGCCTTTGCCGCCGGCGCAATTGCAGGCACAGTGGGGACACCAACATCATGCGCGACTCGAATTCGCAGGGGCAGAATAAGGACAAGAGCCGGACCGGCAAGCCTGCGCGCAGCCGGCGCCGCTTCCTGCTGGGCGGGCTGGCCGCCGGTGGCGTGCTGATGGTCGGCTGGGGCCTGGCGCCGCCGCGCCAGCGCCTGAACACCGGCAGCCCGCTGGCCGTGGAAGCCGGCGCCGTCGCCCTCAACGGCTGGGTCGCGATCGCGCCCGACGGCACCGTCTCGGTGGTGGTCCCGCGCAGCGAAATGGGGCAGGGCGTGAACACCGCACTGCCGATGCTGCTGGCCGAGGAACTCGACGCTCCCCTGGCGGACGTGCGCATCTCGCAGGCGCCGATCGACAAGATCTTCGGCAATCTCACGGTGCTGCGCGAGAACCTGCCTTTCCACCCCGACGACCGCGGCAGCATCAAGCAGGGCGTGCAATGGGTGATGTCCAAGGTCGGGCGCGAACTGGGGCTGATGTTCACCGGCGGCTCGACCAGCGTGAAAGATGCCTGGGTACCGATGCGCGAAGCCGGCGCCGTGGCGCGCGCGATGCTGGTACGGGCCGCGGCCGAGAAGTGGCGGGCCGATGCCGCGCGCCTGTCGACCCGCGACGGCTTCGTCCTGCACCCGGACGGCCGCCGCCTCGGCTACGGCGAACTGGCGGCACGCGCGGCGGTGGTCGGCGCCGACATCGAGCCCGGCGACGTGCGCCTGAAGACCCCTGCCGAATTCCGCCTGATCGGCCAGCCGGTGCCGCGCCGCGACACGCCGGCCAAGGTCGACGGCAGCGCGCTGTTCGGCATCGATGCGCGCGTGCCCGGCATGCTGTATGCGGCGGTGAAGATGGCGCCGGTGGTGGGCGCGGGCGTCGCGTCTTTCGATGCGGCGAAAGCGCTGGCGATGCCGGGTGTGGTGAAAGTGGTCGATGTGTCGTCCGCCGTGCCGCAGTTCTCCGGCGCCGGGGCCGGCGTTGCGGTGGTCGCGAAGACCTGGTGGCAGGCCAGGCAGGCCGCCGCCGCGCTGCCCGTCACCTGGAGCGCCAGCCCGCATGCGAACCTGTCCAGCGAAGGCATCTTCGCGGATTTTGCGAAGCTGCTCGACAGCGAATCCGGCTTCACCTATTTCGAGAGCGGCAGCCAGGACGTGCAGGGCGCGGCGAAGACGCTGCAGGCCGAGTACCGCGCGCCGTTCCTGGCCCACGCCACGATGGAGCCGGTCAACTGCACCGCCCAGCTCAAGGACGGCAAGCTGAAGCTGTGGACTTCGACCCAGGTGCCGAGCATCGCCGTCGAGATCGCGGCCAAGGTCGCCGGCGTCGAGCGCGGCGACGTTTCGCTGGACGTGATGCTGCTGGGCGGCGGCTTCGGCCGGCGCCTGGAAACCGACATGGTGGCGCAGGCGGTGGCGATCGCGAAAGCCCTGGATGGCGCATTGAGCGGCCAGCCGGTGCAGCTGATCTGGACCCGCGAGGACGACACCCGGCACGACGTCTACCGCCCGCAGGCGCTGGCGCGCTTCAGCGCGAAGCTCGACGCCAGGGGCAATCTGCTGGCCTGGGACAACAAGTCGGTCAGCGGCGCGATCGGCCACCAGTACTTCCCGCGCAACCTGGGCCTGCCCGGCATCGGTCCGGACAAGACCACCGCCGAGGGCGAGTACGACATGCAGTACGCGATCCCGAACCGCCGCATCGCCCACGTGATCGCGGACAGCCCGGTCGCAATCGGCTACTGGCGTTCGGTCGGTCACTCGCACAATGCCTTCTTCAAGGAGGGCTTCCTGGACGAAGTCGCGCATGCGGCCGGCAAGGACGGCGTGGCCTTCAGGCGCGAACTGCTGCGCGAGTATCCACGCCACCTGGCGGTGCTGGATGCCGCGCTGGCCCGTGCCGGCACCGCGCCCGAGGGCCGCGCGCACGGCGTGGCGGTGCACCAGTCCTTCGGCACCATCGTGGCCCAGGTGGCCGAGGTGTCGGTGACTGAAAAGCAGATCCGCGTGCACCGCGTGGTGTGCGCGGTCGATTGCGGCATCGTCGTGAACCCGAACATCGTGGCCCAGCAGGTCGAGTCGGCGGTGGTGTTCGGCTTGTCGGCGGCGCTGGGCGGCGAGATCACGCTGAAGGAGGGCCGCGTCCAGCAGGGCAACTTCGGCGACTATCCGGTGCTGCGGATGAACGAGGCGCCCGAGGTCGTGACCGTGATCGTGCCGAGCATGGAACCGCCCGAAGGCATGGGCGAGCCGGCCGTGCCGCCGGTGGCGCCGGCGGTGGCGGGGGCGGTGTTCAAGTTGACGGGGCAGCGTTTGCGGAGTTTGCCGCTGCGGCTGGCGTGATCGATCGTTGAGCGTGGGCTCGGGGAGCCCACCCTACGATCTGTGGTGCCCGTAGGGTGGGCACCCCGTGCCCACGTCTAGCCAAATAGTTATTCCGCGTTGGCCAACAACGTACGCAAATTCGCATCCCGCTGCCACCCGCGCCGCTCCTCGCTGGACGCCGCCAGGCGCGCCAATTCCTCGTCCGCCAGCGCCGCCTGTGCCTGCACCAGGCGGTCGGCCAGCAGCGGATCGGGCAGCATGGTGCCGAAGAAGGCGACCCTGTCACCGCGCTGCAACAGCAGGGTCGGAAAATTTTCGACGTCGAGGTCGCCGACCACGTCGGCCTGGTCTTCGATGTCGATCCAGACGAAGGTCTTGTCGGGGTGGCGCGCGGCCAGGCTGTCGAAGCCGGCGCGGTAGGACGAGCAGGTGCCGCACCAGGCGGCGCACAGGCAGGCGACGACCCATCCCTCGCCGTCGAGGGCGGCGGCGAGCTGGTCGCGGGTGTCAAGATCGAGGAGCAGGCTGGGCATGGGGCGGATTTTACGGCTTTTGGCCGGCAGGCGCCACGGGTTAAAATACGGCATGCCTATCATTCTTGCCATCGAAACCTCGTCCGAGCTGGCCTCGTGCGCACTGTTCAACAGCGCCGCCGTGCCGGCAACCGCTCTTGCCCGCGACACCTCCGGCGTGCGCACCCATTCGCAATCCGTGCTGCCGATGGTGCAGGAACTGTTGCGCGAGGCCGGCGTCAAGCTGGCCGACTGCGATGCCATCGCCTTCGGCGCCGGCCCCGGTTCCTTCACCGGCGTGCGCACCGCCTGCGGCGTGGCCCAGGGCCTGGCCTTCGGCGCCGGCCTGCCGGTGCTGTCCATGGTGACCCTCGAAGCGATGGCCGAGGCGTGCCGCACGCACAGCGGCGCCACCGAGGTGCTGGCGGTGCTGGATGCGCGCATGAACGAGGTCTACTGGGCCCAGTACCGTTACCTTGACGGCGCCTGGGTCGAGGTGGTGGCGCCGCGCCTGTCTGCGCCGCAGGACGTCGCACCGCAGCCGGCGAGCGGCCTGGCCGCCTGCGGCAATGGCTTCGCCGCCTATCCGGAGGCGTTTGCCGGCAAGGACTTCGCCGCGCACGCGATCGGCGACATGCTGCCGCACGCGCGCGACATGGCCGTGCTGGGCGCCCGCGCGCTGGCGGCTGGCCTGGCGGTGCCGGCCGATCAGGCCCAGCCGATCTACCTGCGCAACAAGGTCGCTTATACCAGCGCCGAACGCCAGGCGATCAACGCGGCCAAGGCGGGCGGCTGATGGCGGCATCGCTGACGCTGCGGCCGATGGTGGTGGCCGACATCGACGAGGTGCATGCGCTCGAACAGAGCGTGTTCCCGCATCCTTGGAGCCGCGCCAACTTCGTCGATTCGCTGGCCAGCGGCTACGATTGCTGGGTGCTGCGCGAGCCGGACGAAGGCGCGCTGGCCGGTTACTTCCTGCTGATGTATGCGGTCGACGAAGCGCATCTGCTGGACGTCGCCGTCAGCGGCGCGCGCCACGGCACCGGCCTGGGCCGCTTCCTGCTGGACCGCATCACGGCGCGCTCGCGCGAAAAGGGCATGGCCTCGATCCTGCTCGAGGTGCGGCCGTCGAACGAGCGCGCGCTGCAGGTGTACGCGCGCTACGGCTACACGCAGATCGGGCGCCGCAAGGGGTATTATCCAGCCCATGAGGGCAAGCGCGAGGATGCGATCGTGATGAGGTACGCACTATGAACGGATTCGCCGGACGCGATGTCATCTTCCTGGCGGAGATGGGAATCACGCCGCTGTGGCAGTTGCGCGATGCGGGGCCGGCCGCGGCTGGGGAAGCGGTGGCGGTGCTTGATGCCGCCGCTGAGGTGCCGGTGCTGGCCGCTGAAGCGGCGCCTGCGCCTGCGGCGCCGGAAGCGGCGGAAGATGCGTTCGTCGCTGCGGCGGCCGAGCCGGTGGCGCGCATGCCCGCGCCTGCGCCCGCGCCGGCAGATGTCGCGCCGCCGCCGGTGCCAGCGCAGCCCACGCAGCCCACGCAGCCCACGCGGCCCGCGCCGCAAGGTCCGCGTCCGCTGCAGCCGGTCGCCCAGTCGGTATCGGCGCTGGCGCCGGTCGCGCCCGAAGACCTGGCCTGGGACGACACCGCGCTGCCGGCCGAGGCGACCCCGGAAGAGATCGCACAGATGGACTGGGACCAGCTCGGCCTGGCGATCGCCTCCTGCCGTCGCTGCAGCGCCTGCCGCGATGGCCGCGCGCCGGTGCCGGGCACGGGCGCCAGGAAGGCGCGCTGGCTGGTGGCGGCCGGGGCCTCGACCGCGGCCGACGAAAAGGCCCGCGTGCCGCTGGCCGGCGATCCGGGCAAGCTGCTGGACAACATGCTGGCGGCGGTCGAGCTGACGCGCGAGCGCGAGGTCTACATCACCAACCTGATCAAGTGCCGTCCGACCACCGCCAGCGGCGGCGAACGCGCGCCGACGCCGGAAGAAGCGGCGGCCTGCCGTCCCTATCTGGAACGCGAGCTGGCCCTGACCGGCGCCGGCACCGTGCTGACCCTGGGGCAGATCGCCGCCAACACCCTGCTGGGACGGCCGATCGCGGAGCCGCTGGCCGGCGTGCGCGGCCGCGCCTACCCGCTGCAGGGTGCGCGGGCCACGCTGGTGGCGACCCTGCATCCGGGCGAGCTGCTGCGACGCGGCGGCGACAAGGCCCTGGCCTGGGCCGATCTGTGCCGGGCCCGGGCCGCAAGCGGCGCCGCTGGATCGTCCGGTGCGCAATCCGGCCGATAACTACCAGGCCGGCTTCGAGCGCCGCTGGGGCCACCTGCGGCGCGCCCGGGTGCGCGCCCTGGCCTGGTTGCTGGACGCGCCCGATCTGCTCGACATCCACGATCCGCACTGGGAAGGACGCATCGCCACCCTCGGTCCGATGACATCGGAAACCGAGTGCTGGCTGGCGGCGCTGGACCAGGATCCATCCGCGCTGGACGCGGCGCTGGGCGCCAAGATGTATACCCGACTCGGCCTGTACGCGGAAAAGCTGATGGCCTTCTATTTTGCCGAGCAGGGCAGGCTGGTGGCCCACGGCCTGCAGGTGCGCGCCGCGCGCGACGCCACCATCGGCGAGTTCGACTTTTTGCTAGATGACGGCGCGGACGGCGTCGAGCATATCGAGTTCGCCACCAAGTTCTATCTGCTGCAGGGCGAGCTGCATGGCGGTGTCAGCCAGGATGCGGCGGCGAGCTTCGACAGCTTCGTCGGTCCCAACCTGGCCGACAGCCTGGGCCGCAAGATGCGCAAGGTGTTCGACCGCCAGCTGCAGCTGGGTTCGCACCCGGCGGCGCAGGCGCTGTTGCCGCGGCCGGTGACGAGCGCGAAGGCGCTGGTGAAGGGCTGGCTGTTCTACCCGGCCGGGACCTATTTCGCGATGGACGGCATCACGGCCGGTCACTGCCGCGGCTTCTGGTGCTCGCTGTCGGAACTTGAGCAGATGCAGGAAGACCGCTTCCTGATCCTGCCGCGCCTGCAATGGCTGCCGCCGTTCCGCGCCGCATCCGCCACCTGGATGCTGGACCGCGCCCAGCTGCTGGCCGAGCTGGCCGACCATTTCGAGACATCCGACACGCCGGTCCTGATCGCGGTGGTGCGCGACGGCCGTGTCAACGGCGCCGGCAGCATCGTCGAAACCGAGCGCGGCTTCATCGTCCCCGACGACTGGCACGAACGCGCCAACGCCCGCCTGCACCCCTGATCTTCATCAAACCGGGGCCAGACCCCGGTTCTTGGCAAGGAATTAGTGCTTGTGCTCGCCGATCAGCGCCAGCGAATCGTGCTCGCGCTGGTTGGCGGCGTGGCGGCGGCCGATCATGTACATCAGGCCGGCGAGGGTGAGGCCGAACACGACGATGATGATGTTCAGGTCGAGGTTGAGCGTGAGCATGATGGCGTACACCGCCAGCATGGTCAGGATCGACAGGTTCTCGTTGAAGTTCTGCACGGCGATCGAGTGACCGGCGCTCATCAGCACGTGGCCGCGGTGCTGCAGCAGCGCGTTCATCGGCACCACGAAGAAGCCGGACAGCAGGCCGATGATCATCAGCAGGGGCACGGCAACCGACACCGAGTACACCAGGGTCATGCTGGTCACCACCAGGCCCATGACGATGCCGAGCGGGATCACGGTCAGCGACTTCCTCAGCGGGATGATCTTGGCGGCGGCCGCGGCGCCCGCGGCGACGCCCAGGGCGAAGGTGCCGATCAGGAAGGATGACTTATCCAGCGGCATCTTCAGCGAACGCTCGGCCCACTTGATAACGATCAGCTGCAGCGTCGCACCGGCACCCCAGAACAGCGTAGTAACGGCCAGCGAGATCTGGCCCAGCTTGTCCTTCCACAGCGTGGCCGAGCAGTTGGCGAAATCGGCGATCAGCTTGGTCGGGTTGCGCTCCTGGTGATCGTAGCGGGCGCCGGTGTCCGGCACGCCCAGGTTGAACATCGCCGCCAGAACATATACGCCGATCAGCACGGCCAGCGAGGCCTGGCTCGGCGTCGACAGGATGCTGTCGAGGACGGGCAGGTGCAGACCCACCAGCCAGGCGCCGCCCATCGGGCTGACGAGGGCGCCGCCGAACGCGGTGCCGAGGATGATCGACAGCACCGTCAGGCCTTCGATCCAGCCGTTGGCGACGACCAGCTTTTCGGCCGGCAGCAGTTCGGTCAGGATCCCGTACTTGGCGGGCGAATACACGGCCGCGCCGAAGCCGACCACGGCATACGCGAGCAGCGGATGGACGCCGGCGAACACCAGGCCGCAGCCGAAAATCTTGATCAGGTTGGCAATGAACATCACCCGGCCCTTGAGCATCGAATCGGCGAACGCGCCGACGAAGGGGGCCAGCAGGACGTAGAACAGGACGAATGAGAGTTTCAGCAGGGGAATCAGCGATGGCGGTGCATGCATCGCTGCAAGCAGATCGATCGCGACGAACAATAACGCGCTATCTGCGAGCGACGAAAAAAACTGCGCCGCCATGATGGTATAAAAACCACGATTCATTCGAGACGTTCTAAAAGCTAGTGTGGGTTGCTTTATACCATGAAAGCGGGCCGCGCCCAAGAAATCGACAATACCCGGTTTCAACTGCCGACGCCAAGTTGCTGCCAAGTTGGCGCTAAAATAGCCCTTCTGTTCGGCTTTTTCACCCTCATCTATCGCCCATGCCACGTCCCCTCCACGCCATCATTCATCTCGACGCCATGCAGCACAACCTGGCGAAGGCCTATGCCTGCGCGCCGACGGCCCGGGTCTGGGCGGTGGTCAAGGCCAACGCCTATGGCCATGGCCTGGAGCGCGGCATGCGCGGCTTCAGCCAGGCCGACGGTCTGGCGCTGATCGAGACCGAGAACGCGCTGCGCCTGCGCGAGCTGGGCTGGGCCAAGCCGATCCTGCTGCTGGAAGGGATCTTCGACGCCTCCGACGTGCCGCTGCTGGCCGAGCACAATATCAACAGCGCGGTGCACTGCTTCGAGCAGGTCCAGATGCTGGAGTACACCCAGCTCTACCGCCCGATCGACGTGCACCTCAAGATGAATACCGGGATGAACCGGCTCGGCTTCCGTCCCGACGAATACGCGGCCGCCTACAAGCGCCTGCGCGCCATCCCCGGCATCCGCAACATCACCCTGATGACCCACTTCGCGAATGCCGACGAGCTGGAGCATCCGCGCCTGTCGGTCGCCGAGCAGGTGCGCCGCTTCCGCGAAGGGGCGCAGGGACTGGAAGGGCAGCGTAGCCTGTCGAATTCCGGCGGCGTGCTGCATCAGGCGGCCCTGGCCAAGGAGCTGCACAACGACTGGGTGCGCCCCGGCGTGATGCTGTACGGCGGCACCCCGGGCGGCGGCGTCAGCGCGCGCGAATACGGCCTGCTGCCGACCATGACCCTGAAATCCGAGATCATCGGCATCCAGCAGCTGCAGAAGGGCGATACCGTCGGCTACGGCAGCCGCTTCGAGGCGCCCGGTCCGATGACGGTCGGCGTGGTGGCCTGCGGCTATGCCGACGGCTACCCGCGCCACGCCGAGCCCGGCACCCCGGTGCTGGTGGATGGCGTCAGGACCCAACTGGTCGGCCGCGTCTCGATGGACATGATGACGGTGGACCTGAGCCCGGTCGCCAACGCGCGCGTGGGCAGCAAGGTCACGCTGTGGGGCGACGGCCTGCCGATCGACGAGGTGGCGAATGCCGCCGGCACGATCGGCTACGAATTGATGTGCGCCCTGGCGCCGCGCGTGCGCGTGGTTGAAGGCCGGGTCGGCACAGATTGAATTAATACGAGCACATATATATAGCAATGGCAAAATCCCGAACCAGTTTCGTCTGTAACGATTGCGGCAGCGTGGCCAGCCGCTGGACCGGCCAGTGCGGCGACTGCAAGGCATGGAACACCATGACCGAGCAGGTCGAGACCGCCGGCCTGAACCGGATGTCGCAGACCCCCGGCATGCACAAGAGCCTGGCGCAGACCGCGCCGGTGCTGTCTCTCGCCGATATCGAGGCGATCGACGTGCCGCGCTTCGGCACCGGCATCGAAGAATTCGACCGCGTGCTGGGCGGCGGCCTGGTCGCCGGTGGCGTGGTGCTGATCGGCGGCGACCCCGGCATCGGCAAGTCGACCCTGCTGCTGCAGGCGCTGGCCAACCTGGCCACGACCCGCAGCACCCTGTATGTCTCGGGCGAGGAGTCCGGCGCCCAGATCGCGCTGCGCGCGCGCAGGCTGCAGGTCGAGGCCAAGGAACTCAAGCTGCAGGCCGAGATCCAGCTCGAGAAGATCCTCGGCACCATCGCCGACATGAAGCCGGAAGTGGCCGTGATCGACTCGATCCAGACCCTGTACTCGGACGCGCTGACCTCGGCGCCCGGTTCGGTGGCCCAGGTGCGCGAGTGCGCGGCCCAGCTCACCCGCGTCGCCAAGCAGACCGGCGTGACCATCATCCTGGTCGGCCACGTCACGAAAGAGGGCGCGCTGGCCGGTCCGCGCGTACTCGAGCACATCGTCGATACGGTGCTCTACTTCGAGGGCGACACCCAGAGCAGCTTCCGCCTGGTGCGGGCGATCAAGAACCGCTTCGGCGCCGTCAACGAGCTGGGCGTGTTCGCGATGACGGAAAAGGGCCTGAAGGGGGTGTCCAACCCGTCGGCGCTGTTCCTGTCGCAGCACGACAGCCAGGTGCCCGGTTCCTGCGTGATGGTGACCCAGGAGGGCACGCGTCCGCTGCTGGTCGAGATCCAGGCCCTGGTCGACACCAGCCACCTGCCGAACGCGCGCCGCCTCTCGGTCGGCCTCGAACAGAACCGTCTGGCGATGCTGCTGGCGGTGCTGCACCGGCACGCCGGCATCGCCGCCTTCGACCAGGACGTGTTCATCAACGCGGTCGGCGGCGTCAAGATCACGGAACCGGCGGCCGACCTGGCAGTCCTGCTGGCGATTAACTCGTCGATGCGCAACAAGCCGCTGCCGCGCGGCCTGGTGGTGTTCGGCGAAGTCGGCCTGGCCGGCGAAATCCGCCCGGCGCCACGCGGCCAGGAGCGCCTGCGCGAAGCCGCCAAGCTGGGCTTCTCGGTGGCCGTGATCCCGAAGTCGAACGTGCCGAAGCAGCCGATCGAGGGCATGACCATCGTCGCGGTGGAGCGCATCGACGAGGCCTTCAACAAACTGCGCGAGCTCGACTAAAAAAGCGCTTAGGCCTTATAATTGCTGGTTTGTCTGATAACGGAACCAACTGGTAAGGTGTAATGACGGATCAAAGGCAGTCGGGGCGCAAGATTGTGAAGGTGAGGGCGGTGGTCGCGATGGAAGGCCAGGCGCCGATGCCGGGACGGACCTCGGATGTGGGCAGCAATGGCGTCAGCATCGCGGTGCAGAGCCCCCTGCAGGTGGGGCAGACCGGGCAGGTGGGCTTCGACCTGCTGGTCGAAGGCAAGCTGACCCCGATCGCCGCGCGCGCGAAAGTCATCTACTGCATTTTCAGCGGCGGCGAATTCAAGGCCGGCTTCCAGTTCCTGAACCTGGACCTGGCGGCGATGACCCAGCTGTCGCGCTTCCTGCGATAACGCTTCCCCGTCAAGAAAACGAAAGCGGCGAGCGCCCCTTGGGCCTCGCCGCTTTGTCATTGTGGCCAAGAGGCCAGTTACGCTATTCGTGATAGCGATCCGTCAATTTCCCAGAGCAGTTGCGTCCTTCGCAGATGGCCTCGAAAGCCACCAGTCCGGCTATCCCGACCAATATGCCGGTCACAATTACACCTAACACCATGAACGTCAAACGCCGTTTGGCGAGTCCCCCCGATCGTCTCGCATGCAATGTAAGCGCGGCATGCACACGCTGAACAAGTCCTCCATTCAGCCCCGACACCTTCAAGCTAGCAGACCAACCAGTATTTACAAGGGGCTTTTGACCCTATTCCGCAAGTCATAAATCGATGACAGCCATGTCATAAAGCCGTCATATTTGCTCTCTACACTGCGCAGCATTAACACCGCGTCACCTCCCTAAACCAGGAAAACAAGGACTTGATATGCGCATGAAGCAACTGCTGGCAACCCTGATCATCGGCACCTCGGCCGCCTTCGCGAGCACCGCGACCATGGCCGCGGACATCACCGGTGCGGGCGCCACCTTCCCGTACCCGATCTACGCCAAGTGGGCGGAGATGTACAAGAAGGCGACCGGCAACGGCCTCAACTACCAATCGGTCGGCTCGGGCGCCGGCATCAAGCAGATCAAGGCCAAGACCGTCGACTTCGGCGCCTCCGACATGCCGCTCGCCGCCGACGAGCTGAACCAGGCTGGCCTGTTCCAGTTCCCGGCCATCATGGGCGGCGTCGTCACCGTGGTGAACCTGCCGGGCGTCCAGCCGGGCCAACTGAAGCTGACCGGACCGGTCGTGGCCGACATCTACCTCGGCAAGATCACCAAGTGGAACGACCAGGCGATCGCCGCACTGAACCCGGGCGTCAAACTGCCGGACGACGAGATCACCGTCGTGCACCGCGCCGACAGCTCGGGCACCTCCTTCCTGTTCACCGACTACCTGTCGAAGACCAACCCGGAATTCAAATCGAAGATCGGCGCCGGCACCGCGGTGAAATGGGCCACCGGCGTGGGCGGCAAGGGCAATGACGGCGTCGCCGCCAACGTCCAGCGCATCAAGGGCTCGATCGGCTACGTCGAGTGGGCCTATGCCAAGAAGAACAAGATGAGCCACACCCAGCTGAAGAACCGCGACGGCGTGTTCCTGCAGCCGGACGACGACGCCTTCAAGGCCGCCGCCGCCAACGCCGACTGGGCCAAGACCCCGGGCTTCTCGGTGGTCCTGACCGACCAGCCGGGCAAGGCGGCATGGCCGATCACCGGCGTCTCCTACATCCTGGTGCACAAGGCCCAGGAAGATGCCGCCAAGGGCAAGGAAGTCCTGAAGTTCTTCGACTACGCCTTCAAGAGCGGCGATGCCGCTGCAACCGAGCTGGACTACGTGCCGCTGCCGGATAGCGTGACCAAGCTGGTGCAGGATGCCTGGAAGGCGAACATGAAGGATGCTTCGGGCAAGGCGATCTGGTAAGTCACCAACGTCGTCCCCGCGCAGGCGGGGACCCAAGTTCTGCATGAGCAGTCGGAACGCATGCAAACTTGGGTTCCCGCCTTCGCGGGAACGACGGCAGAGAACGAATATATGAGCGCACAAAACGCCACCGTAACCCAAGAGGCCACCCAGCAAGCCCTGCTGGACGACGCCAGCCACGCCCGCCTGCGCAACACCATGCGCAAGCAGCGCATCCAGGACTTCTTCTTCCATAAGATTACCTTGCTGTTCGCGGCCTCGGTGCTGGTGGTGCTGGTCGGGATCATCGTCTCGCTGGCCGTCGGCGCGATGCCGGCTTTCCGCGAATTCGGCGCGCACTTCATCGTCCGCAACGAGTGGGACCCGATCAACGACCAGTTCGGCGCCCTGATCGCCATCGCCGGCACCCTGGCGACTTCGCTGATCGCGCTGCTGGTGGCGGTGCCGGTCAGCTTCGGCATCGCGCTGTTCCTGACCGAGATCTGCCCGGCCTGGCTGCGCCGCCCGATGGGCACCGCGGTCGAACTGCTGGCCGGCGTGCCCTCCATCATCTACGGCATGTGGGGCCTGTTCGTGTTCGCGCCGATGTTCGGCGACCACATCCAGCCGCTCCTGAAAAAGACCCTGGGCGTGCTGCCGGTCGTCGGCCCGCTGTTCCAGGGCCCGACCATGGGCCTGGGCATCCTGACCGCCGGCCTGATCCTGGCCGTGATGATCATCCCCTTCATCGCTTCCGTGATGCGCGACGTGTTCGAGATCGTCCCCGCGGTGCTGAAGGAATCGGCATACGGCCTCGGCTGCACCAAGTGGGAAGTGGTGCGCAAGATCGTGCTGCCCTACACCCGTACCGGCGTGGTCGGCGGCGTCATGCTGGGCCTGGGCCGCGCGCTCGGCGAGACCATGGCCGTCACCTTCGTGATCGGTAACGCCAACGAATTGTCGTGGTCGCTGTTCGCCGCGGGCAACTCGATTTCCTCGACCCTGGCCAACGAGTTCGCCGAAGCCAGTTCGGCGCTGCACGTGTCCTCGCTGTTCGCGCTGGGCCTGATCCTGTTCGCGATCACCTTCATCGTGCTGTCGGCCGCCAAACTGATGTTGCTGGGGATGTCCCGCAAAGAAGGAGTGAAGTAATGCAAGGCGTCATCAATCCGCCGGCCGTGAACCCGGTCTATCGCCGCCGCCTGCTGGGCCACCGCATCGGCATCGCGCTGTCGGTGCTGGCGATGGCCATCGGCCTGGGCTTCCTGGCCTGGATCCTGTTCACCCTGCTGGTGCATGGCTTCGGCGCGCTTTCGCATACCCTGTTCACGCTGGATACGCCGGCGCCGGGCAGCGAGGGCGGCATCCGCAACGCCATCATCGGCAGCCTGCTGATGGTCGGCTTCTCGACCCTGGTCAGCACGCCGATCGGCATCCTGGCCGGCATGTACCTGGCCGAGTACGGCCAGAACAACAAATTCGCGGCCGTCACGCGCTTCGTCACCGACATCATGCTGTCGGCGCCCTCGATCGTGATCGGCCTGTTCGTCTACGCGCTGCTGGTGCCGCGCATGGGCCACTTCTCGGGCTATGCCGGCACGCTGGCGCTGTCGCTGATCGCGATTCCCGTGGTGGTGCGTACCACCGACAACATGCTGCACCTGGTGCCGAACAGCCTGCTCGAAGCGGCGTTCGCGCTGGGCGCGCCGCGCTGGAAGGTGGCGCTGACGGTGCGCCTGCGCGCGGTGAAGGCCGGCGTCGTCACCGGCGTGCTGCTGGCCGTGGCCCGCATCTCCGGCGAGACCGCGCCGCTGCTGTTCACCGCCCTGAACAACCAGTTCTTCACGGCCGACATGAACCAGCCGATGGCCAACCTGCCGGTGGTGATCTACCGCTTCGCCATGAGCCCCTACGAAGACTGGCAGTCGATCGCCTGGGGCGCCGCGCTGCTGGTGACCCTCAGCGTGCTGCTCCTGAATATCCTGTCGCGGACCCTGTTCCGCCAAAAGAACCCGCAATAAGCAAAAATGATGAGCCAAGAGACCGTGAACAAACAAAAGACCAAGACCATTGAAGTGCAGGGCCTGGATTTTTATTACGGGAAGACCAGGAGCCTGAAGAACGTCAGCCTCGACATCCACGACAAGCAGGTCACGGCCTTCATCGGCCCATCGGGCTGCGGCAAGTCGACCCTGCTGCGCACCCTGAACCGGATGTACGACCTGTACCCGGGCCAGCGCGCCGAGGGGCAGATCCTCTACCGCGGCCGCAACATCCTGGAGCAGGGCGTGGACGTGAACATGCTGCGCGCCAAGGTCGGCATGGTGTTCCAGAAGCCGACCCCGTTCCCGATGTCGGTGTACGACAACATCGCCTTCGGCGTGCGCCTGTATGAAAACCTGGCCAAGGGCGAGATGGACGAGCGCGTCGAATGGGCGCTGAAGAAGGCGGCGCTGTGGGGCGAGGTGAAGGACAAGCTGAACAAGAGCGGCCTGTCGCTGTCGGGCGGCCAGCAGCAGCGCCTGTGCATCGCGCGCGGCGTCGCCGTCAAGCCGGACGTGCTGCTGCTCGACGAGCCGACGTCGGCGCTGGACCCGATCTCGACCGCCAAGATCGAGGAACTGATCAGCGAGCTGAAGGGCGACTACACGATCGCCATCGTGACCCACAACATGCAGCAGGCGGCGCGCTGCTCGGACTACACGGCCTATATGTACCTGGGCGAACTGGTGGAATTCGGCGAGACGGACCAGCTGTTCATGAACCCGGCCAAGAAAGAGACCCAAGACTACATCACCGGCCGATTTGGATGAGGGACTCTACGACCTACTGCGCGGCCGCAGGGCCGGCCTGCGATGCTCGCCGTACCGGATGTACGGCTGCGCTTCTCGGCCACCCCTGCGGCCGTTCGCTACGGTCGTAGAGCCCCTTGTGAAGTCAGCGGGCGGGTGGCACGTTAAAATAACGATATTCGATAGGAAGCAAAGACATGGTAGGCGAGCATTCATCCAAGCAGTACGACCAGGAACTCGAAGGCATCCGCTCCAAGGTGCTGCTGATGGGCGGCATGGTGGAAACCCAGTTCGACGAGGCGCTGAACTGCTTCCGCGTCGGTAACTGCCAGCTGGCGGACAAGGTGATGGCCGACGACCAGGCCGTGAACCAGCTCGAAGTCCAGCTGGACGACGCCTGCAGCCACCTGATCGTGCGCCGCCAGCCGGCCGCGAACGACCTGCGCACCGTGATGGCGACCATCAAGGTGATCACCGACCTCGAGCGCATCGGCGACGAAGCCGCCAAGATCGCGCGCACCGCCAAGAGCCTGCACGAGCGCGGCATGGTCGGCTTCAACCACCACGACATCGTGCGCACCATTGCGCGCAACACTGCCGACATGCTGCACGACGCGCTGGACGCCTTCGCCCGCCTGGACGGCAAGGCCGCGCTGCAGATCATCGCCCGCGACGACGAAGTCGACTTCGAATTCCGCACCATCCTGCGCAACATGATCACCTTCATGATGGAAGACCCGCGCACCATCTCGCCGGCGCTGGACACGCTGTGGGTGGCCAAGGCGATCGAGCGCATCGGCGACCACGCCAAGAACATCGCGGAATACGTGATCTACGTGGCCGAGGGGCGCGACATCCGCCACTCGAAACCGGCGGCGCTGGCCGGCCAGGCGGAAGGCTGAGCCGATGGCATCCAACACGAGCGTCCTGATCGTCGAAGATGAACCGGCCATCGTCGAGCTGGTGAGCTATTCGCTGCGCGAGACCGGCTGGGAGATCCGCACCGCGTCCAATGTGGCGGCGGCCTGGGACGCGATCGTGAAAGCCAAGCCCGACCTGCTGCTGCTGGACTGGATGCTGCCCGACCAGAGCGGCCTGCGGCTGCTGTCGCGCCTGCGCGGCGACCGCGACTTCCAGGAGATCCCGGTCATCATGCTGACTGCGAAGAGCATGGAAGAGGACAAGATCGCCGGCCTGAACACGGGCGCCGACGACTACGTCACCAAGCCGTTCTCGCCGCGCGAACTGCTGGCGCGCTCGAAAGCCCTGTTGCGGCGCAAGAGCCCGCACCTGGCCGAGGCGCCGCTCAGCGCCGGCCCCGTCACGCTCGACCCTGGCAGCTGCACGGTCAGCATCGAAGGGCGCCCGCTCGACATGGGCAATGCCGAATACCGTTTGCTGAAATTCCTGATGGCGCATCGCGAGCGCGTGTTCTCGCGCAGCCAGCTGCTCGATAAAGTCTGGGGCGACGCCGCGGCGGTCGAGGAGCGCACCGTCGACGTGCACGTCCTGCGCCTCCGTAAGGCATTGAAGGAAGCCGAGAAGCTGATCAAGACCGTGCGCAGCGTCGGCTACATGCTGACCGAGAAAGAGCTGTAAATGGACGCCGCGCCTGAAGCACGCCCTGAAGCCCGCGCCGAAGCTGCCCTCGAAACCGCCGCCGATGCGGCTCCTGCCGCGCCGGCCAGCGTCCATCCGCACCTGCTGTTCTGGGTGCCGGCGCTGCTGCGCCTGAGCCTCGTGTTCGTGGCCGCCGGCGTCGCCTGGTGGCTGTTCGGCGTGGTGGCCGGCCTGTCGCTGGCGCTGCTGGTCACGGTGGCACTGCTGGTGGTCCAGCTGTCCTACCTGCACCAGCTGGGTGAATGGCTGCACCATCCGCACAGCAGCCGCCTGCCGGACGGCTGGGGTGCCTGGACCGACGTGTTCGCGCGCCTGTACCGGCTGCGCCGCGACGACGAGCGCCACCAGGAAGAGCTGGTCGAGTGGCTGGCGCGCTTCCGCCAGGCCATGCAGCTGCTGCCGGAAGGCGTGGCGATCATGGACGACGTGCTGTTCCTGGAGTGGTGCAACCCGGCCGCCGAGCGCCACCTGGGCCTGACCCTGGACAAGGACAAGGGCCGCCGCGTCACCAACCTGATCCGCCATCCGGAATTCATCGACTACATCATCCTCGGCCGCTACGAGCAAGCGCTGACGCTGGCGATCCGCAACCGCAAGCTGGTGGTGCAGGTGATCCCGTTCGAGAACCGGCGGCAGATCCTGGTCACGCACGACGCCACCGAGACCGAGCGCCTGGAGGCCATGCGCCGCGACTTCATCGCGAATGCCTCGCACGAGCTGCGCACGCCGCTGACCGTGATCGTCGGTTTCCTCGAGATCGCGATGGCCGATCCCGGCATGATGGAGGCGACCCGCGTCGCCCACCTGAAGCTGATGACGGAACAGGGCCAGCGCATGCAGCGCCTGATCGAGGACATGCTGACCCTGTCGCGCCTGGAGTCGACCGAATTCCCGCTCAAGCGCGAGCGGGTCGACGTGCGCGCCCTGGTCGAGCAGGTCGCGGAGGATGCGCGCGCGCTGTCCGGCGGGCGCCACGAGATCGAGTTCTCGGTCGAAGGGCCGGACGTGATGGGCAGCCTCGACGAGCTGCGCAGCGCCTTCGGCAACCTGGCCACGAATGCGGTGCGCTATACGCCCGAGGGCGGGCGCATCCTGCTGTCCTGGACCCGCGGCCCGAACGACCTGCGCTTCGCGGTGGCCGATACCGGCATCGGCATCGACGAGCAGCACATCTCGCGCCTGACCGAACGCTTCTACCGCGTCGACAAGAGCCGCTCGCGCGAGACCCAGGGCACGGGCCTGGGCCTGGCCATCGTCAAGCACGTGCTGCTGCGCCACGGCGGCAAGCTGACGATCCGCTCGGAGGCGGGGAAGGGGAGTGTGTTTACGGCTTCCTTGCCGAATACGTCGCTGCCGGGCTGACGACTGTGCGAGCTTAAGCCTCGCGACATCAACCGAAACCGGACTCGGGTTACAATCGTCCCTTTAGCGATTAAGCCCCCGGATCCATGCTGTCTCGACGCTCCCTCCTGTCCGCCGCCGCGGCAAGCCTGCTGCTTTCGGCCTGCGGCTCCACCCCGACGCAACCCACCGTCGCCGCCGTTCCGGCCCCGCAGCCGGTCCCGCGCAAGGTCAAGATCGGCCTCGCCCTCGGCGGCGGCGCCGCGCGCGGCTTTGCCCACATCGGCGTGATCAAGGCCCTGGAAGCCCAGGGCATCGTGCCCGACATCGTGGTCGGCACCAGCGCCGGCTCGGTGGTCGGTTCGATGTACGCCTACGGCTACAACGGCTTCACGCTGCAGAAGATGGCGCTCGAGATGGACGAGGCCTCGATCTCGGACTGGGCGCTGCCTTTCTTCAGCAAGTCGCCCGGCGTGCTGAAAGGCGAGGCGCTGCAGGCCTACGTCAACAAGACGGTGCACAACCAGCCGATCGAAAAGCTCAAGATTCCCTTCGGCGCGGTGGCCACCGACCTGAAGACCGGCCAGCCTATCCTGTTCCGGCGCGGGAACACCGGCATGGCGGTGCGCGCATCGTCGGCGGTGCCGAGCGTGTTCCAGCCGGTGACCATCGCCGGCAAGACCTACGTCGACGGCGGCCTGGTGGCGCCGGTGCCGGTGCGTTTCGCCCGGGAGATGGGCGCCGAGTTCATCATCGCCGTCAACATTTCCAGCGCCACCGAGGCGCAGGCAACGGCCAGCTCGCTTGACGTCCTGATGCAGACCTTTACCATCATGGGCCAGCGCCTCAACCAGCACGAGCTGAAGGACGCGGACGTGGTCATCACGCCGGCCCTGGGCGCGATGGGCAGCGCCGACTTCAACGGCCGCAACCTGGCGGTGCTGGCCGGCGAACAGGCGGCGGCGTCGGTGATGCCGCAGCTGAAGGCCAGACTCAAGGCCAAGCAATTGAGCCCGGCACTGGCCGGACAATAACAAGCACAATCTCGACATAAGGAAGAACAAGATGCAAACCAAGCCCGTACTGACCCTCGACGACGTCAAGAAGATCGCCGCAGCCGCCGAAGCCGAGGCGCTGGCCAACAAGTGGAACGTGGTCATTTCCATCGTCGACGACGGCGGCCACCTGCTGTGGCTGCAGCGCCTGGACGGCGCCGCGCCGATCTCGGCCTACATCGCGCCGGAGAAGGCCAAGACCGCCGCGCTGGGCCGCCGCGAGTCGAAGATCTACGAAGACATGATCAACAATGGCCGCGTGTCCTTCCTGAGCGCGCCGGAACTGCAGGGCATGCTGGAAGGCGGCGTGCCGATCGTGGTCGAGGGCCACACCGTCGGCGCGATCGGCGTTTCCGGCGTGAAATCGGCGGAGGATGCGCAGATCGCCAAGGCCGGCATCGCCGCGCTGGCACTCGGCTGAGCGTAATTTCCGAGCGGAACGGCAGGTGAAATGTAAGGACGCCCGATTGCCGGGCAGCCCGAATCGCGCTATAATTTGGAAGTTTAGCCATCACTCATCTGCCGTAGCGCATACCCACTTCACCATACATCTGTTGACCTTCCGCCCCCGGTGTAACGACCGTTGCGGCGATCCCTGCAGGTCAGTCTGACGTGGCGCAGCTACGGCAACCTTATTGGAGAGTTGCCCTTGCCGCCATTTTTTTCTGGCCCAGCCGTTCCAGCCATCCTGGCCCTCGCAGACGGAACCATTTTCAAAGGATATTCGATCGGAGCCATCGGTCACACGACCGGTGAAGTGGTGTTCAACACCGCGATCACGGGCTACCAGGAGATCCTTACCGACCCCAGCTATTCGCGCCAGATCGTCACGCTGACCTACCCGCACATCGGCAACCAGGGCGTGAACCCGGCCGACGTCGAGGCCTCGAAGGTGCATGCCGCCGGCCTGATCATCCGCGACCTGCCGCTGCTGGCATCGAACTTCCGCTCGACCCAATCGCTGTCGGACTACCTGAAGCAGGAAAACGTGGTCGCCATCGCCGGCATCGACACCCGCAAACTGACCCGCATCCTGCGCGAGAAGGGTGCCCAGAACGGCGCCATCCTGACCGCGCAGCAGGGCCAGGAGCCGTCGGAAGCGCAGGCGCTGGAACTGGCGCGCTCCTTCCCTGGCCTGAACGGCATGGACCTGGCCAAGGTCGTCTCGGTGAAAGAGCCGTACTCGTTCGACGAGACCGAATGGAAGCTGGGCGAGGGCTTCGGCAAGCAGGACAACCCGCAATACCACGTGGTGGCCTTCGACTACGGCGTCAAGCGCAACATCCTGCGCATGTTGGCCGAGCGCGGCTGCAAGATCACCGTGCTGCCGGCCCAGGCGACCGCCGCCGAGGCGCTGGCGCTGAACCCGGACGGCATCTTCCTGGCCAACGGCCCCGGCGACCCGGCCGCCTGCGACTACGCGATCGAAGCGACCCGCGAAGTGATCGAAAAGGGCGTGCCGACCTTCGGCATCTGCCTGGGTCATCAGATCATGGCGCTGGCTTCCGGTGCCAAGACCGTCAAGATGAAGTTCGGCCACCACGGCGCCAACCACCCGGTGCAGGACCTCGACTCGAAGAAGGTCCTGATCACCTCGCAGAACCACGGTTTCGCGGTGGACTCCGCCACGCTGCCGGAAAACTGCCGCGTGACCCACGTCTCGCTGTTCGACAATTCGCTGCAGGGTTTCGAGCGCACCGACAAGCCGGCGTTCTGCTTCCAGGGCCACCCGGAAGCCTCGCCGGGACCGACCGACGTATCCTACCTGTTCGACCGTTTCATCAGCCTCATGCAACAAGCCAAAGCCAATACCCAGGAGAAGAACTAAATGCCGAAGCGTAGTGACATTCAAAGTATCCTGATCATTGGCGCCGGCCCGATCGTGATCGGCCAGGCGGTGGAATTCGATTACTCGGGCGCACAGGCCTGCAAGGCCCTGCGCGAAGAAGGCTACAAGGTCATCCTGGTCAACTCGAACCCGGCGACCATCATGACCGACCCGGAAACGGCCGACGTCACCTACATCGAGCCGATCACCTGGAAGGCGGTCGAGCGCATCATCGAGAAGGAGCGTCCGGACGCGATCCTGCCGACCATGGGCGGCCAGACCGCGCTGAACTGCGCGCTCGACCTGCACCGCAACGGTGTGCTGGACAAGTACAAGGTCGAGCTGATCGGCGCCTCGCCGGAAGCGATCGACAAGGCCGAAGACCGCGCCAAGTTCAAGGACGCGATGACCAAGATCGGCCTGGGTTCGGCGCGCTCCTTCATCGCCCACTCGATGGACGAATCGCGTGCCGCGCAGCGCGAGCTGGGCTTCCCGGTCATCATCCGTCCGTCCTTCACGATGGGCGGCTCGGGCGGCGGCATCGCCTACAACGAAGAAGAATTCGAAGCGATCTGCAAGCGTGGCCTGGAAGCCTCGCCGACCAGCGAGCTGCTGATCGAGGAATCGCTGCTGGGCTGGAAAGAGTACGAGATGGAAGTGGTGCGCGACAAGGCGGACAACTGCATCATCGTGTGCTCGATCGAGAACCTGGATCCGATGGGCGTGCACACCGGCGACTCGATCACCGTCGCGCCGGCGCAGACGCTGACCGACAAGGAATACCAGATCATGCGCAACGCGTCGATCAACGTGCTGCGCGAGATCGGCGTCGACACCGGCGGCTCCAACGTGCAGTTCTCGATCAACCCGCTTGACGGCCGCATGATCGTCATCGAGATGAACCCGCGCGTGTCGCGTTCCTCGGCGCTGGCCTCGAAGGCCACCGGCTTCCCGATCGCCAAGATCGCGGCGAAGCTCGCGGTCGGCTTCACGCTCGACGAGCTGCGCAACGACATCACCGGCGGCGCGACCCCGGCTTCGTTCGAGCCTTCGATCGACTACGTGGTCACCAAGATCCCGCGCTTCACCTTCGAGAAATTCCCGTCGGCGGACAAGCACCTGACCACCCAGATGAAATCGGTGGGCGAGGTGATGGCGATCGGCCGCACCTTCCAGGAATCCTTCCAGAAGGCCCTGCGCGGCCTGGAAGTGGGCGTGGACGGCCTGAACGAGAAGACCCGCGACCGCGAGAAGATCGAGGAAGAACTGGGCGAGCCGGGTCCGGAGCGCATCTGGTACGTGGGCGACGCGTTCGCCCAGGGCTTCACGCTGGAAGAAGTGCACGCGCTGACCAAGATCGATCCGTGGTTCCTCATCCAGATCAAGGAAATCGTCGACATCGAGCTGTGGCTGGATCACCAGAAGCTGGAAAGCCTGGACAAGACCGTGCTGTACAAGCTGAAGCAGAAGGGCTTCTCGGACCGTCGCCTGGCCTTCCTGATGCAGACCACGCCGCAAGCGGTGCGCGAGCGCCGCCACGCGCTGGGTATTCGTCCGGTCTACAAGCGCGTCGACACCTGCGCCGGCGAGTTCGCGACCAATACCGCCTACATGTACTCGACCTACGACGAGGAGTGCGAGTCCAACCCGACCGACAAGAAGAAGATCATGGTGCTGGGCGGCGGCCCGAACCGGATCGGCCAGGGCATCGAGTTCGACTACTGCTGCGTGCACGCGGCCCTCGCCATGCGCGAAGACGGCTATGAGACCATCATGGTCAACTGCAATCCCGAGACCGTGTCGACCGACTACGATACCTCGGACCGCCTGTACTTCGAATCGCTGACCCTGGAAGACGTGCTGGAGATCGTCGAGCTCGAGAAGCCGGAAGGCGTGATCGTCCAGTACGGCGGCCAGACCCCGCTCAAACTCGCGCTGGACCTCGAAGCCAACGGCGTGCCGATCATCGGCACCTCGCCGGACATGATCGACGCCGCCGAAGACCGCGAGCGCTTCCAGCAGCTGCTGCAGAAGCTGGGCCTGCGCCAGCCGCCGAACCGCACCGCGCGCACCGAAGCCGAGGCGCTGGCGCTGGCCACCGAGATCGGCTACCCGCTGGTGGTGCGCCCGTCCTACGTGCTGGGCGGCCGCGCGATGGAGATCGTCCACGAGCAGCGCGACCTCGAGCGCTACATGCGCGAAGCGGTCAAGGTCTCGAACGATTCGCCGGTGCTGCTCGACCGCTTCCTGAACGACGCGATCGAATGCGACGTCGACTGCATCTCGGACGGCGAGACCACCTTCATCGGCGGCGTGATGGAACACATCGAACAGGCCGGCGTGCACTCGGGCGACTCGGCCTGCTCGCTGCCGCCGTACTCGCTGTCGCAGGCGACCATCGATGAGCTCAAGCGCCAGACCTCGCTGATGGCGAAAGCCTTGAACGTGGTCGGCCTGATGAACGTGCAGTTCGCGATCCAGCGCACCGAAGTCGAAGGCAAGGTCGAGGACACCGTGTTCGTGCTGGAAGTGAACCCGCGCGCCTCGCGCACCGTGCCTTTCGTGTCGAAGGCGACCGGCCTGCAGCTGGCCAAGATCGCGGCGCGCTGCATGGTCGGCCAGACCCTGGCGCAGCAGGGCATCACCAAAGAGATCGTCCCGCCGTTCTACAGCGTCAAGGAAGCCGTGTTCCCGTTCGTGAAATTCCCGGGCGTGGACACCATCCTCGGCCCGGAGATGAAGTCGACCGGCGAGGTGATGGGCGTGGGCATGACCTTCGGCGAAGCCTTCGTGAAGTCGCAGCTGGCGGCCAGCGTCAACCTGCCGACCTCGGGCCGCGTGTTCCTGTCGGTGAAGGGTTCCGACAAGCCGCGCGCCGTGGCCGTGGCGCGCGACCTGGCGGCGATGGGCTTCTCGCTGGTGGCGACCAAGGGTACCGCAGCGGTGATCGCCGCCGCCGGCATCCCGGTCACGCCGGTCAACAAGGTGCTGGAAGGCCGTCCGCACGTGGTCGACATGATCAAGAACCACGAGATCGCGATGGTGGTGAACACCGTCGAGGAAAAGCGCAGTGCGATCAACGATTCGCGCACCATCCGTACCTCGGCGCTGCAGTCGCGCGTCGTGACCTACACGACCATCGCCGGCGCCGAAGCGGCGGTGCAGGGCATGCGCCACCTGGACGAGTTGCGGGTCTATGATTTACAAGGCCTGCATAAAACACTAAACTAAGCGTAACAGCAGTACAGCAGTACAGCAGTACCAAGTTGTACGTCAAACCACACAGACCGCGCGGTGCACCGTGAGGTCTGTGTGGTTTTCACTTTTTTATAGCGACGACCATGAATACACCTCTGACCAAACACGGCGCCGAACTCCTGAAAGAAGAGCTGCACCAGCTCAAGACCAAGGAGCGCCGCAACGTGATCGATGCGATCGCCGAAGCGCGTTCGCACGGTGACCTGTCCGAAAACGCGGAGTACGACGCCGCCAAGGAGCGCCAGGCCTTCGTCGAAGGCCGCATCGCGGAACTGGAGCAGAAGCTGTCCACCGCCCAGGTCATCGACCCGACCACCCTCGACGCCGAAGGCCGTGTGGTGTTCGCCTCGACCGTCGACCTCGAAGACCTCGAGAGCGGCCAGAAGGTGACCTACCAGATCGTCGGCATCGACGAAGCGGACCTGAAGCTCAACAAGGTCTCCGTCACCTCGCCGATCGCGCGCGCCCTGATCGGCAAATACGCCGGCGACGTGGTCGAAGTGCAGGCCCCGTCGGGTCCGCGCGAATACGAAATCCTGGAAGTCCGCTATATCTGATCGGCGGACGATGCTAGCCAACCTGCGCTTGCTGCTGGCGGCCCTGTGGGCGGGCAGCGTGTGGACGGTCAGTTACCTGGCCGCGCCGAGCGCCTTCGCGGCGCTCGACAGCACCCAGGCCGGCAACGTGGTCGGCATCATGCTGACCCGGCTGGCCTGGCTGTCGATGGCACTGGCGCCACTGCTGGCATTGCTGGTATGGCGCGCCCCGGAACTCGATGCCAGGCGTCGGCGCTGGCTGTACTGGCTGATCGCCGGCATGCTGGTCTGCAGCCTGGTCGTGTACCTGGGCCTGCAGCCGATGATGGCGGCGATCCGCGAAGTGGCCGGCCCCGCCGGCGTGCGGGCGTCGCCGCAGTGGGGAACCTTCGCGGCCCTGCATGGAGTGTCGCAGGTGCTGTACCTGGTCGAGACTGTGCTGGGTGCGATTCTGGTCGTGAAGGCCCGGTAGGGCAGGTACAAAAAAACCGGGGCATGCCCCGGTTGATTTTTGAAGCGGCGCCGAATTATTTGTTCAGCGCGTTCTTCTTGGTGCTGGCCTGGCGCGTTTTCGCGCGCTTGACGTTACCGCCCTGGGTCACGCGTTCGTTACCCTTCAGCAGGACCTTGGTGACGCTCGGCTTCTTGGTGCCGCTCGGGCTCGGCTTGACGATGGTGACTTCGCGCATGCCTTTGCCGGTCTTGGTCGAACGTTCCTTGACGGCTTCCTTCTTCGGGCGATACAGCACCAGCAGTTTGCCGATATGCTGTACGGGTGCCGCTTCCAGCTCTGCGCAGATCTGTTCGTAGATGGCGATGCGCGCCTCGCGGTCGTCGCCGAACACGCGGACCTTGATCAGGCCGTGCGCGTCCAGGCTGGACGAGATTTCTTTCATGACGGATGCGGTCAGGCCGGCTTCGCCGATCATGACGACGGGGTTGATCCCGTGAGCTTCCGCACGAAGGGCCGCGCGCTCGGCCGGTGTAAGTTTGATCATAATGGTTCTTTTTTGATGTACCTAATAAAAGCAGTATTTTACGCGAATGGCCAAGAACAAATTCAATAAAAACTGGATACACGACCACATTAACGACCCGTATGTCAAATTGGCACAGAAAGAGGGTTACCGTGCGCGTGCGGCCTACAAGCTGAAAGAGATCGACGAGGCCGAGAAGCTGATCAAGCCGGGCCAGGTGATCGTCGACCTGGGCTGCACGCCGGGCAGCTGGGGCCAGTACACCCGCCGCAAGCTGGCGGGCGGCGAGGAGGGCGGCATCAAGGGCACGATGATCGGCCTCGACATCCTGCCGATGGAGCCGATCGCCGACATGCACTTCATCCAGGGCGACTTCCGCGAGGACAGCGTGCTGGACCAGCTGGCCGGGATCCTCGGCGAACGCCAGGCCGACCTGGTGCTGTCCGATATGGCGCCGAACCTGTCCGGCATCCCGACGGCCGATGCGGCGCGCATGGAGCATTTGATCGAAATCGCTATTGAGTTTTCTCAAGCCCACCTCAAACCGTCCGGCGCATTGTTAGTAAAATGCTTTAAAGACATGGGCTTTACGCAAATCGTCGAGCTCTTCCGCAAAGAGTTCAAAGTCGTCAAGCAGATCAAACCGAAGGCCAGCCGCGACAAATCTTCGGAAATTTTCCTGCTGGGCCGCGGTCTCAAGAATCCGTCAGCATAAAAAATGCGGAAATTCACGGTCTTGCCCCTTGATATTCGACCGTATACCCACACATCGCCCAATGGATGGTGAGCCCGCAGCAATTATGCTTATTCGTGCGCGTCGGAAATAAAAAACCGTTATAGTGACGGGACAAGGATTCGAAGCGGGCTACACGAGCGGCAGTGCGTGGCACCGCCTGCTTATTGCGGTAAAATCCGCGTTTGAAACAATGGGAAAAGATGCGTCCGCATCAGAGGAGTTTTCGTGAATAATATGTTTTCCAAATCCGCCATCTGGGTGGTGGTCGCGCTGCTGTTGTTCATGCTGTTCAAGCAGTTCGACAACCACAGCGTCGCGGGCGGCAGCAAGACGATTGCTTATTCCGAGCTGCTCGATGAAGTCAAGGCGCGCAAGATCAAGGATGTGGTGATCGAGGGTTCGAGCATCACCGCCACGCGCCAGGACGATTCCAAGGTACGCACCACTGCAACCATGCTCGACCGTGGCCTGATCGGCGACCTGCGCGACAACAACGTGCGCTTCGACGTCAAGCCGCCGGAGGAGCCGTCCTTCCTGCAGCAAGTCTTCATTTCCTGGTTCCCGATGCTGCTGCTGATCGGGGTCTGGGTGTTCTTCATGCGCCAGATGCAAGGCGGCGGCAAGGGCGGGGCTTTCTCGTTCGGCAAGTCGAAGGCGCGCATGATGGACGAAACCAACAACACCGTCACCTTCGCTGACGTCGCCGGTTGCGACGAAGCCAAGGAAGAAGTCGCCGAGATCGTCGACTTCCTGAAGGACCCGACCAAGTTCCAGAAGCTGGGCGGCCGTATCCCGCGCGGCGTGCTGATGGTTGGTCCTCCGGGTACCGGTAAGACCCTGCTGGCGCGTGCCATCGCCGGCGAAGCGAAAGTGCCGTTCTTCTCGATCTCGGGTTCCGACTTCGTCGAGATGTTCGTCGGTGTCGGTGCAAGCCGCGTCCGCGACATGTTCGAGAACGCCAAGAAGCACTCGCCTTGCATCATCTTCATCGACGAGATCGACGCTGTCGGCCGCCACCGTGGTGCCGGCATGGGCGGCGGTAACGACGAGCGCGAACAGACCCTGAACCAGCTGCTGGTCGAGATGGACGGCTTCGAAGCCTCCTCGGGCGTGATCGTGATCGCCGCGACCAACCGCGCCGACGTGCTGGACAAGGCGCTGCTGCGACCGGGCCGTTTCGACCGCCAGGTGATGGTGGGCCTGCCGGACATCCGCGGCCGCGAACAGATCCTGAACGTGCACATGCGTAAAGTGCCGATCGGTACCGACGTGAAGGCCGACATTCTGGCCCGCGGCACCCCGGGCTTCTCCGGCGCCGACCTGGCCAACCTGGTCAACGAAGCCGCCCTGTTCGCCGCGCGCCGCAGCAAGCGCCTGGTGGAGATGAGCGACTTCGAAGACGCCAAGGACAAGATCTTCATGGGTCCGGAGCGCAAGTCGATGGTCATGCGCGAGGAAGAGCGCCGCAACACGGCCTACCACGAGTCGGGCCACGCGGTGATCGCCAAGCTGCTGCCGAAGGCCGATCCGGTCCACAAGGTCACGATCATGCCGCGCGGCTATGCACTGGGCCTGACCTGGCAGCTGCCGGAGCACGACAGCCTGTCCGGTTACAAGGACAAGATGCTCGAGGAAATCTCGATCCTGTTCGGCGGCCGTATCGCCGAAGAGATCTTCGTCGGCCAGATGTCGACCGGCGCCTCGAACGACTTCGCCCGCGCCACCAAGCTGGCACGTTCGATGGTGACCCGCTTCGGTATGTCCGAAAGCATGGGCGTGATGGTCTACGAAGACGATGCCAACGAAGGCTTCTTCGGCGGCTCGGTCAAGACCATCTCCGAGGCGACCCAGCAGAAGGTGGACGCCGAGATCCGCGCGATCCTCGACACGCAGTACGCGCTGGCACGCCGCCTGCTGGAAGAGAACCGCGACAAGGTCGAAATGATGACCAAGGCCCTGCTGGAATGGGAAACCATCGATGCCGAGCAGATCAACGACATCATGGCCGGCCGCGAGCCGACCCCGCCGAAGTCGGTGCAGCTGACCAAGCGTCCGTCGAGCGGCGGCGATTCGGGCGGCGTGGCGACCAACGCCCCGGCACCGGCCTGATTCACGCCTGAGCTTCTCCAAAAGACACCCCGCGGGGTGTCTTTTTTTCTTTCTCAAATTACCTTTTTATCATGCATTCCTACCTGCAATGCGGCCGTTTCGGCTTCAAGCTCGCCCAGCGTCCGCTGGTGATGGGCATCCTCAACGTCACCCCCGATTCCTTCTCCGACGGCGGCCGCTACCAGGGCCTCGAATTTGCCATGGAGCGGGCCGAACAGATGATCAAGGATGGCGTCGACATCATCGACATCGGCGGCGAGTCGACCCGTCCCGGCTCGCCCAGCGTGCCGGTCCAGGAAGAACTGGACCGGGTGATGCCCGTGATCTATGCCTTGCGTGAACTCGGCCACGCGCTGTCGATCGACACCTGCAAACCGGAGGTGATGCGCGAAGCCATCATCGCCGGTGCCGACATGATCAACGACATCAACGGCTTCCGCGCGCCTGGCGCCGTCGAAGCGGTGGCCGGCAGCGATGTCGGCCTGTGCATCATGCACATGCAGGGCACGCCCCAGGACATGCAGGCCCAGCCCGTCTACCAGGATGTGGTGGAGGAGGTCGGCGCCTTCCTGCGCGAGCGTGCCGATGTCCTGCTGGCGGCCGGTGTTGCACCGGAGCGCGTCACGATTGATCCGGGATTTGGCTTTGGCAAGACTGTCGAGCATAATGTTGCCTTGCTTCGTAGCATTAACGATTTGCAGCGCGAACTGGGCTTCCCTGTACTGGCCGGTCTGTCGCGCAAATCGATGATCGGCGCCCTGACCGGGCGCCCCGTCGAACAGCGCCTGGCCGGCAGCCTCGGCGGCGCGTTGGCTGCGGTAGCACAGGGCGCCCGCATCGTGCGGGTCCATGATGTGGCGGAGACGGTGGATGCCCTCCGGGTGTGGAATGCCGCAACCGCTGCAAACTGAGCGAACAACTGAGAAGAGAGCAACATGGCACGCAAATATTTTGGTACCGATGGCGTACGTGGCCTGGTGGGCGTGGCGCCCATCACCCCTGATTTCGTGATGCGCCTCGGCTACGCCGCCGGCAAAGTGCTGGCCAAGGGCAGCACTGGCACCAGCGGCCGTCCCACTGTGCTGATCGGTAAGGACACCCGCATCTCCGGCTACCTGCTGGAAGCCGCGCTCGAGGCCGGCTTCTCGGCGGCCGGCGTCGACGTCATGCTGGCCGGCCCGATGCCGACCCCGGCCATCGCCTACCTGACCCGCGCGCTGCGCCTGCAGGCCGGCGTGGTCATCTCGGCTTCGCACAACCCCTTCCAGGACAACGGCATCAAGTTCTTCTCCGAGCACGGCACCAAGCTGCCGGACGCGGTCGAACTGGAGATCGAGGAAGCGATCGACCAGCCGATGGGCTGCGTATCGTCCGAGAAGCTGGGCCGCGCGACCCGTCTGCGCGATGCCCAGGGCCGCTACATCGAATTCTGCAAAGGCACCTTCCCGAACGAGCTGGACCTGCGCGGTTTGAAGATCGTGGTCGACTGCGCCCACGGCGCCGCCTATGCGATCGCCCCGCACGTATTCCACGAACTGGGCGCCGAAGTCATCGAACTGGGCACCAAGCCGGACGGCTTCAACATCAACGACGGCGTCGGCGCCACCGCGCCCGAGGCCATGGCCCAGGCCGTGGTCGAGCACGAGGCCGACCTCGGCATCGCGCTGGACGGCGACGCTGACCGCCTGATCATGTGCGACGCCAACGGCCGCCTGTACAACGGCGACGAGCTGCTGTACGTGATGGTGCGCGCGCGCATGGCCACCGGCAAGGTCGAAGGCGCGGTCGGCACCCTGATGACCAACATGGCCCTCGAAGTCGCGTTCAAGGAAATGGGCGTGGGCTTTGCGCGCGCCAAGGTCGGCGACCGCTATGTGCTGGAACTGATGCAGGAGAAGGGCTGGCTGTTCGGCGGCGAAGGCTCGGGCCACCTGCTGGCGCTGGACAAGCACTCGACCGGCGACGGCATTGTCTCGGCCCTGCAGGTGCTGTCGGCGCTCAAGCGCGGCAACCAGAGCCTGGCCGAGTGCTGCAAGGACCTGGTGCTGTTCCCGCAGACCCTGATCAACCTGCGCGTGCAGCCGGGCTTCGACTGGACCAAGAACAACGCGGTCGTCGCCGAGAAGGAGCTGGTAGAGCGCGAGCTGGGCGAGCGTGGTCGCGTGCTGATCCGCGCATCGGGCACCGAACCGCTGGTGCGCGTCATGGTCGAGGCCAAGGAAGCGGAACTGGCCGAAGCCATGGCCAAGCGCATCGCCGCGCGTTTCGAGGTCTGATGTCCGTCCTCCGGCCGTCCGGCGTTCATTGACGCTTGGAGGCCGGAGGCGTATGATCCTTGCCATCGGAGTGTAGCGCAGCCCGGTAGCGCACCTGCTTTGGGAGCAGGGGGTCCAAGGTTCGAATCCTTGTACTCCGACCACCGTTTCGAACGCGGGCTGTCCTCGACGGCCCGTTTTCATTTCATCGGGATTTTCATCTCACTGCCCATAGCTCAGTTGGATAGAGCATCAGCCTTCTAAGCTGAGGGTCGCTGGTTCGAACCCAGCTGGGCAGGCCACACATTTCCTCCCCGCTAGCGAACGCCATCACTGCCGCGTTCATGTTAGTGTCCATTCAGACAACATCGTCGGATATGGAGGAGAACACATGCTGTTTTGCCGTTTGATTCGGTCCGCTGCGGGACCTGCCGCTGCGGCATTGATGGCGCTGAACCTGTCGCTCGCCGTGCCCGCGCACGCCCAGCAGCAGCCCGCATCCGCGCCCGCCGGCGAGGTGTTCGCGCTCAAGCTGCCGGCTGCCAGCGCCGCGGCCGCCACGGAAGCGAACGGCACCGTCCAGTTCATCGGCACCGCCACCGTCCTGATCCGCTACCAGGGCTTCACCATCCTCACCGACCCGAACTTCCTGCACAAGGGCGACCACGTCCACCTGGGCTATGGCCTCACCGCGGAACGCCTCACCAACCCGGCGATCGAGCTCGACAAATTGCCGCCCATCGATTTCGTGGTGCTGTCGCACATGCACGAAGACCACTTCGACAAGCTGGTGCAGGAAAAGCTGCCGAAGGACACGCCCATCGTCACCACCAAGGAAGCCGCCGCCTCGCTCGGCAAGCTGGGCTTCAACCGCGCGATTGGCCTGGGCAAATGGGACCAGGTCGAGGTGGAGAAGGGCGAGTCGCGCATGCGCCTGACCGCCGTCCCCGGACGCCACGGCAAGGCCGGCATGCAGGCGCTGCTGCCCAGCGTGATGGGCTCGATGCTGGACTTCGGCCCGACCAAGGGGGCGCCGACCTACCGCATGTACATCAGCGGCGACACCCTGGTCTACGACGACCTGAAGGCGATTCCGCAGCGCTTCCCCGGCATCGACCTGGCCCTGCTGCACCTGGGCGGCACCCGCATCCTCGGCGTGTTCAAGGTGACGATGGACGGCAAGGATGGCGTCGAACTGCTGCAGATTATCCGTCCGCAGCACGCGATCCCGATCCATTACAACGATTACGACGTGTTCAAGTCGCCGCTGGCCGACTTCGCGCGCGAGGTCAAGGCCGCCGGGCTGGATCAGCAGGTGAGTTATCTGGCGCATGGCGAGACATATACGTTCTCGCCAAGGAAACGCTAAGCGCTATTCGCGTTCCTCGGTACGGGGCGCCAGCGTGGCGTCCTCTTCGAAGGGCCAGCCGGTATAAGGCGGCACCTCGCGCTGGAACTCGTGGGGCATCGCAATCGGCACCTGCAGGCAGACGCTCTGGGTCGGCAGCACTTCCATCCAGTCGCGCACCAATTCCTTATAGGCGATGCCGACCGGGCGGATCTTGCGGTCGAGGTCGAACAGGCCGAGCTCGTTGACGTTGCCATTGTTCTCGCGCAGGGCCGTGTCCCAGTCGACCTGGTCGGTAAGCGAATACCAGGTGAAGCCCACCAGCGGCACGCCGTTGTTTCGTACGCGCAGCACGTTGGCCCATTCCTTGCGCAGCCATTGCACCGCCTCGTCGCCGCGCGGCCCCTGGCACAGGTTGGTCTCGGTATGCATGACCGGCAGGCGGTAGCGGTTGTAGTACTGGTGGGTGATGACCGCGTAGCCGAAGATCTCGCCGGCCGAGCGCGTCAGCCCGTCCGCCGACACATAATGCTCGTTGGTCTGGTAATAATCGTTACCCATGATGCAGTGGTGCTTCAGATTATTATTCAGGAAGAAGTGGTACTCGTCACGCGTCATGCCGTTGTCGAGCATGTACTCGTACATTTCCGAATCGACGCGCCGGCCGTAGTTGAGGTCGAGCGAGAGGAAGCGCCGCGAGTTGTAGAGCTCCGCCGGACCGATGGCTGCCGGGCTCTCGGCGTGAAAGTATTCGGTCGATTCGCTCTGTACGAACAGGGCGTCGGGCCGGACCTTCAGGATCGCATGCATGGCCAGAATGTTGGCCTTGACCAAATGCTTCATGGCAGTCACGAAGGCGCGATCGGTCGTCATCTGTTCGTTCCACCAGCCGTACAGGGCAGAAAAGAGGGCGCAGATCGACATTTCGTTGATCGGCGTGTACAGCTGCAGCCAGGGATAGCGCTTGGCGAAGTCGCCGGCATAGGCGGCGAACTGCTCGGGGAAGTCCGGATTCTGGAAATTGCCGATCCAGTCCGGCACGCCGAAGTGGCACAGGTCGACGATAGACGCGATGTTGCGCTGGCGTAGATCGTTGAATACGAGGTCGGAAAATTCCCAGTCATAGCGTTTCGGACCGAGCCAGGTTTTGTGCAGCGGCGGACCGTAGCGCAGCACTTTCAGGCCCAGTTCCTGCACCAGATCGAAGTCGGTCTTCCAGTATTTGTAATGACCGCACTTTTCCAATTCGTCCATGCGGACGCGTCCGTGTTCGATGGTTGGATTGCTGTTTTCGATACCGGTGGCAAAGATAAATCCGGGAGACATCCATGCTCCTTTTGTCTTGAACGCGTCTTTTCATTGTAGCCAAGTTGGAATTTGCCGCTCCGAACCGTGCGCGCGTCATGACTGCCGAGTGATAAGCTATGTAACACTTCGACAATATTTCCCGTCCTCATCCGACTTCAGCATGTCCACGCTCATTGCGATTCCGGCCGCTGGCCCGCGCGCGCCCGCGACCATGGCGCCTGCCAACCGCCGGCTCGCCTGGGGCTTGCTGCTGTCCTTGCTGTTGCATGGCTTGCTGCTATTGCTGCAGTTCGGCATTCCCGGCCTGCGGGCAGGCTCCGGCGGCCCGTTGACGGTGGTGCTGGCGCCGCCCGCGCAGACGCGGCCGCTACCGCCTGCCGATCTGCCTGTGCCGGCCTTGCCACCGGTCGTGACGCCGGCGCCGCCTTTGCCAAGCGCTGCCGTTCCGCCACCTCCACAGCTTGCACCTGCACCGATGCAGGCCCCGGCCGCGCAGCCAGCAAGGCCGCCGCAGCCATCGCCGCGGCGCGGATTCAGCCTGCGCGATCCGGTGCCGATCCTGCCCGCACCGCCAGCGCCGAAGCCGGCCCCGCCAGCGCGGCGCGCAATGCGCCGGCCACGCCCACGCCTGCGGCCGCCAAAGCAAGCCCTGCAGACGGAAGTGATTGCGAAGCAGACTCGGGATGAGTCGACATTTGTGCTGCCGCAGCCCGAGATTCCGCCCTTGGCGGATGTGCAGGTCGCGAGCGAGCCGGAACAAAAGATCGAGCCCGTGCCGGAGCTGGTTCGGCAGGCCGAAGAAGAGGATGAAGCAAAGCGCGTGGCCGAGCGTCAGCGTACTGAAGAGCTTGCGCGACAACAAAGGGAAGAGCAAGAGTTGGCCGTGCAGCGGCAAGCCGAGGAACTGGCGCGGCAGAGGCTGGTCGAACAAGAGCGTGCCCAGCAGCTGGCAGAGCAGCACCGTTCGGAAGAGCTTGCCCGTCAGCAGCTTGCGGAACAGCAGCGTGCCCAGCAGTTGGCAGAACAGCGGCGTAGCGAGGAGTTTGCCCGTCAGGAACTGGCTGAGCAACAGCGTGCGCAGCAACTGGCAGAACAGCGCCGTTCGGAGGAGCTTGCCCGTCAGCAGCTGGCCGAACAGCAGCGTGCGCAGCAGTTGGCAGAACAACGTCGTTCGGAGGAGCTTGCCCGTCAGCAGCTGGCCGAACAGCAGCGTGCACAGCAGTTAGCAGAACAGCGTCGTGCCGAGGAGCTGGCCCGTCAGCAATTGGCTGAGCAACAGCGTGCGCAACAGCGCCAGGCGGAGGAGCGTGCCCAGCAGGCTGCGGCACGCCAGCGTGCCGAAGAGCTCGCACGGCAACAGGTAGCGGAAGCCGAGGCAGCCCGGCGCCTCGCGCGTCAGGATGCGGCGCCAGGCCAGCCGGCCGCAGATGCCGGCGGCAAGCTTGCACGCGCAGACAGCGGCGCCGGCTCCGGACTCGGCCCCGACCTCGGCAGCGGCCAAGGCGCCGGCACGGGGGCACGTGGCTTGCCGGGCAAGGACTTCGGTTCGCGCGCGCGCGAGCTGCTGCGCGGGATCGACGTCGGAAAAGCCGTGCCGCCAGCCATGCGCGCGGCCGAGCAGGCCCGGCAGTCGGTGCGGCGCGCGCTGGCCGATGCCGGCCGCCGCGATGTGCCGCTGCGCCTGTATATCGACAGCGTGCGCCAGAAGATCGAGCGCAACGCCATCGTCAGCCAGCTCCAGCTGTCGGGCGGCGCCGTGCACACCGATCCGGTGGTCAGCATCGCCATCCGCAGCGATGGCAGCGTCGAGGACGTCACCATCCTGCGTTCCAGCGGACGGCCGGACATCGACGACATCGTACGCCGGATCGTCGGCCTGAACGCGCGCTACTCGGCCTTTCCGGCCAACGTCGCCGCCAACTACGACGTGATCGAATTGCGGCGCATCTGGACCTTCGCCGAGGCCCTGCGCCTGGTGGAAGAAGTACGCTGAGCACCTGCAGGGGCAGCCCTGCCGGCTCACTGCTGACCTGAGCCTGCCGTTTGACGTGCGCCAAAGCCAATCTGGGTAGGGGGCTTACCCTGACTCTGATCGCCAGAGGCTGGCAGCACATTTCGACGGGCAACACATGAACGCTTCCTATACGCAATTTCTGGCACGCGCTTGCGCAGCCGTGCTTGCGGGTAGCTTTGCATTGGTTCTTGCAGGCTGCGCGCCCTCCATCCATTTCCGCTCGCACGACCGGACCGGTGCGGACGAACCCGCGCCGCCCACGGAAATGATCACCGAAAGCCTGATCGCCGCCGAGCGTCAGCAGCACCGGGAAGAGGTCAACCAGGATCTGGAAAAGCTGCTGGTGCCGAATCCGCCGCCATATGCCATCGGCAATGGCGACGTACTGTCCATCGTGGTGTGGGACCACCCCGAGCTGGCCGGCAACGCGCTGAATACCGGCTCGATCACGCCCGACCCCAGCGGAGCGAACTCGGCGCCGCCAGGCTTCGTGGTCGACCACCAGGGCCGCATCCAGTTTCCGCTGATCGGCATGGTCAGCGTCGAGGGCCAGACCGAGGAGCAGGCGCGCGCGCTCCTCACCACGAAGCTGGCCAAGTACCTGGCCAACCCGAACGTCACCCTGCGCGTGCAGTCCTACCGCAGCAAGCGCGTGTACATCGACGGTGAGGTCAAGTCGCCCGGTCTGCAGGCGATCAACGACATCCCCATGACCCTGGTCGAGGCCATCAACCGTTCCGGCGGCCTGCTGCCCAGCGCCGACCAGAGCCGCATCGTGCTGGAGCGCGGCCAGCAGCGCTACCGCATCAACCTGCGCGACCTGGTACAGAAGGGCATCAATCCCGGGCTCGTGATGCTGGCCCCTGGCGACGTCGTGCGTGTGCACTCGCGTGACGAAAGCAAGGTCTTCGTCTCCGGCGAAGTCCTGACCCCGAAGGCGCTGACGATGCACGACGGCCGCCTGACCCTGAACGAGGCGCTCGGCGAGAGCGGCGGCATCAGCCCCCTGAGCGGCGATGCGCGCCAGGTTTACGTCGTGCGCAAGACTGCCGACAAGACCCGCGTGTTCCAGCTCGATGCCCGCGTCGCGGGTTCGCTCGCGATGGCCGAGTCCTTCGAACTCCAGCCGAAGGATATCGTCTACGTCGCCGCCACGCCTCTGGCCAACTGGAACCGCAACCTGAGCCTGTTGATTCCCGGCGCCCTGACCTCGGCGGTGAGCGCGACCAACCGGCCCTGAATGCAATCTCGATCCAAGCCCGATTTCAAGCAGGAGCACGTCCATGAGCACCCCTGGTGAGCCGCATCCCCTGACTCCCGTCGTCCGCACGCTGCCCATCGTCAGCGTACCCTTCGACCCGGGTGCGGTCGGCGCTGCGGCCGAAGAACCCGTCTTCGACCTCAAAGGCTATCTGCATACCCTCTACGACAACCGCTGGCTGATTGGCGGGATCACCGCCTTCATCACTCTGGTCGCGGTGCTCTACGCCCTGGTCGCCATGCCGGTGTTCGAGGCCAACCTGATGATCCACGTGGAGGAGGAAAGCCCGAACGCGTCGAAAAACATCCTGAGCGAGGCGTCCTCGCTGTTCGAGACCAAGAAGGCGGCCATCGCCGAAATGGAGCTGCTGCGCTCGCGCATGGTGGTCTCGCGCGCGGTCGACAACCTTCAACTCTACATCGAGGTGCAGCCGAAGTACTTTCCCATCGCCGGCTTCTGGTTCGCCAACCAGAATGGCAATACCTTGTCCGAGCCGGGCCTGTTCGGCTACGGCGGCTATGTCTGGGGTGCCGAGAAGGCCGAGGTGTCCGTGTTCGAGGTACCCGACGCCTGGCTGGGGCGCGAGTTCGCGCTCACCGCGCTCGGCAATAACCGCTACCGCTTTTCCGGCGGCGGCCAGCGCATTGTCTTCGACGGCAACGTCGGCCTGCGCTACCGCGTGCCGACGCCGGAGGGTGTGATCGAACTGAAAGTCGACCGCATGATGGCGAATGCCGGTGCGCGCTTCCGCCTGCGCCGTATCTCGCGCGTGGCCATGATCCAGGCGATCCAGACCGCGCTCGTCATTACCGAGCAGGGCAAGCAGTCCGGCGTGATCGAAGTCAAGCTGCAGGGCGAGAACGCGCGCCGCACGCATACGCTGCTCAGCGAGATCGGCCGCGAATACATGCGCCAGAACCTGGCGCGCAAGACCGAGGAAGCGGAAAAGTCGCTGGCCTTCCTGAACCAGCAACTGCCGATCCTGAAACGCCAGCTCGAGCAGGCCGAGGACCGCTACAACCAGTTCCGCAACGAGCACGGCACTGTCGATCTGCAGGAAGAGGCCCGCATGAGCCTGGCGCAGGCCGCCGCCGCCCGCGCCCGCCGCATCGACCTGATCCAGAAGAAGACGGAACTCTTGGCGCGCTTTACGGAAGACCACCCGATCGTCGCGGCCATCAACCGCCAGCGCAAGGAGGTGGAGGCCGAGATCGACGAGGTCAACGCCCGCATCAAGTCGTTGCCCGTGCTGGAGCAGGACGAAGCACGGCTGACGCGCGACATCAAGGTCAACACCGACCTGTACACGGCGCTGTCGAACACGGCCCAGCAGCTGCGCCTGATTTCCGTCGGACGCGTGAGCAACGTGCGCATGGTCGATGCGCCGGTGCCGCCGGAAAAACCGCTCAAGCCGAACCGCCCGCTGATCGTCGCGCTGGCCGTCGTCACTGGCCTGTTCCTCGGCACCCTGATCGCCTTCGCACGCAAGGCCATGATGGGCGGCATCGACGATCCGCAGAAGATCGAGCGCCTGCTGCGCGCCCGCGTGGTCTACGCGACCATCCCGCACAGCAGCAACCAGGACAAGTTGATGCGCAAGGCCAAGGGCGATGGCGGCGCGCTGCCGCTGCTGGCCCGGATCATTCCCGAAGACGCTGCGGTCGAGAGCCTGCGCAGCTTCCGCGCTGCATTGCAGTTCGCCATGCCGCACTTCCGCAACAACATCGTGATGTTCGCCGGGCCGACCCATGGCCTCGGCAAGTCCTTCGTATCGGCCAACTTCGCCGCCGTCATGGCGGCCAGCGGCAAGCGGGTGCTGCTGATCGATGCCGACATGCGCAACGGCCAGCTGCACCGCTATTTCAGCGTCAAGCGCGAGCGCGGTCTCTCGGATGCCATTCTGGGCAAGAAGCGTGTCGACGAAGTCATCCGTCACGACGTGGTCGAGAACCTCGATTTCGTGCCGACCGGCGAATTGCCGCCGAACCGCTCGGAATTCCTGCTGCACCTGAACTTCGGCAGCCTGCTCGAGCAGGTCAGCGCCCATTACGACCTGGTGCTGATCGACCCGCCGCCGCTGCTGGCCGTCGCCGACGCCCTGATCATCGGTGCGCACGCCGGCGCCGTCTTCATCGTCGCCCGGTCGGGACGCACCAACGAGTCGGAAGTCAACGAGTCGATCAAGCGCCTGAACCACGCCGGCATCTCGCCGCAGGGCGTGCTGTTCAACGACATGGCACCGCGCTTGGGCACCTACGGCGCCTACAATCGTTTCGGTGCCGCGGGCCAGATCGGCTTCTCGGCAAGCTGAATATCGCGCGCAGTCTTCTGGCACAAAGCCGGTCTGGACACAGGCCGGCTTTTTTTGGGTTCTTCACGGATTAGCGGGAAGTAACCAGTAAACGAAGAAAGCGGTAAAGAAGAGCTAGACTTGTTGTGCGACCAACAAAACCTTGACTCAACTTACCGCTTTCATGACGGATCATAATCTCGAG
>Ga0308160_10000889_pt1 | contig 47614 bp, 66 predicted proteins | sample PhyFR1_FD_201036 | JGI IMG/M metagenome (GOLD analysis project Ga0308160, IMG submission 201036) | Phyllosphere microbial communities from UC Gill Tract Community Farm, Albany, California, United States - DLSLF.R1 | ecosystem: Host-associated > Plants > Phyllosphere > Unclassified | place: USA...
ATCTCACAACATAATTCCACTCGCCCCAAGAGCGCCCATTTGGCAGGAGGAGCAAATGACCCTAACCTCCATCTTATAGCAGCTACATGTAATGGTGATCTCCGATCTGCTATAAATTCATTACAAATGCTCAAAACTGGTATACAGAAGAAACGGAAGGCCCCACCTACACACGAGGAGGTGATGGGTGAGCGGAAGAAATTGAAGGGGAAGGGAAGTAGGGGTGGGAAAGGGTCCAAGATTGCGGCGGATGAGGAGGTCCGTATTGCGTGAGTCTAGTCTTTTTGAGCGAGTGGGGGCTGATTGTAGATTGGACGCTTTGACTAGGAAAGATCAGAATCTTGGATTGTTCCATGCATTGGGAAAGATCATGTATAATAAACGTAAGCTCCGAGTATACCGTCGTTGGCAAAGCTGATAAGCAGGCCTCGGAGATCCAGGAGAAGATAAAGAAGATCAAGAGACCGTCGCAGTGATCAAATTACTACCTTCCGAAGATGCTCTCCCAGACCATTTATCAAGTTTTACTCGCCGTCGATCTTTGATTCAGATAGAGGTAAGCTAATGCGTCCTCGAAAGGGACAAAGCTGACAACGAGGAATTCTTACCGACTATACCGGTTGATACTTCCTCCCTGGCTCTTTGGGTACATGAGTGCATGCCGAAGTTCATCAATGATGTTGACCAAGCTGTTGATGCGTATGAAGATCTATGTCGGGCAGATATCATGAGAGCCGATGATGATATTGTGAGCTTCGTTCATCCTGCGACCCTCGAGCTGATCGATAGTGGCAAGCGAGTCCTCAGGCTATTGCTTATGCTCTCCACCTCACCGTCAGAGGGACACTCATGGCCCTTCCATCCCCTGTTCCAAGGTAGGTGGTCAAAGATGAGAGTAAATCGGATTTGACTGATAAATAGGACAAACCAGAAAATCACCAAACCCCAATTCTTTGAAAGTTATAAATCTGAGCGAACGAATATTTCCAATCTCGATATAGCTTCTGCGTATATCACTAAAAAAGCTGTTCAATCAAGTATCGCCCTCTCGGAGAAAGAATTCACTACACCGACCAGTGAAGGGGTTTGGGGTGGATTACATTCAAGGTTCAATTTGGCTGTGGAGATGGTGCCTATGATGATCAAGATTCAGAATGCCTCGGGTAGTAAGTCCACCTTTTCCTTCATCGGTAGCATTGGCTGACAACTAGACCCATTACTACCATCAACAGTCCAATCTCTCGCTCTTCCACCCTTCAACACATTCACATTAGGTGGTATGGAGATAGACGCTAAATCCGAGATCCAAGAGGACGATTACGAAGAATCGGTAGCTGGTGAAGATGGCTTGGGGCAGATCAGTACGAGTAAGGGGGTATGGGATGATGTCCCAGAGATCCCGGAGGAGGAGGAGGAAGATGGAGCTGAGGGGGATGAGATTGAAGATTTCGACTGAGATTGTACTATATGATGATGATTCTGATGCCATACTATGAATTTCATGACTATACCGAATCATGGCTCTAGCGCAAACATCGCCTAAACAGTAGGGAATAAAGGGTGGGGGCTGTCAAATCTGATCACGTGACTAACATGGACAACTTTCCCACGCTGTCTTTCTCAACTACCAAACTTCTCGCTCAATCCTTGAACACTCTCTCTTTTGTCAATCATCTATCAGTATGTAGTCATATTAATCCATCCGTTCCAGGATGGTGAGGGAGTGTCTTCCTACCTGCACAGTAGGCTGGTCGGCACTCCCAAGATCAGCCTTGTGAGTACCTTTCCTCCTTGACCCGTTTACAATTCTACCACACCCACCCCCATCCACATCATGTTGATCAACATTTGTCGCCCCAGTCCTACTGGCCTCTATCCCATGCGTGGGGGACGCCTTGCGGATTGACTACAATGCTTTAGCCAAATAAGCGCCTCTGAAACATTACTTCAATTTCAATTTTATCAATACCGTGAAGATTTGAGCTGATCGAATAGTCTCTCTCCTTCCTTCCCTTCCTTTTAGTTCATGGTGCTCAGTGTTACCCCATATGTAAGTCTATCTTCCCTCCCACCCAACACTTCCTCCCACACATCGATGCCCAGTGATGATCTCATATTTCCATGCTAAAACTGACCCCATGCGGGGATGAAGTTATATAATATTCCTTTAAGAACGGCCAGCTGAGGGCATCGATCCCATCTCTCCTTTCTACCCCTTATGTGTCATTTGGGATCAAGCTGACGATGATAGGTCTTTTCTTTACTGTATATCGTACTCTGTTGTAGTTCTAATATTACTTTGATTCTATGTATCTTCATTATTGTTATCCTCATCTAGCGTGCTCTGCCATCGTCTGCACTAGTCACTTCTGCACTGCCCTTCTTCCGTAGCCTTCTTGCAACCCACTAATCCTCTTGAGCAGTCAGCCTATGCGGTGTGTCCAGTGATCCTTGCAGGAATGAGCGGAACCAAATGTCCATGAACGCTGACGCGCGTTCGTCCAACTCACTCACTCCCTCAGTCTCTGTGTCCTACTCTATACTCCCCTCTATACCTCTTACTTAGCTTGATCAACAAGCACATACAATGTCAGGACCAGGATCAGGAGGTGCTTACTCGTAAGCTACCTTGCCCTCTTCAGACGGCACAAGCTAACCGGGTAGCTTCTCCCTTACTACCTTCTCTCCATCCGGAAAGCTTGTTCAGATCGAACATGCTTTGGCTGCTGTTGCTGGTGGAACGACGTCGTTAGGTATCAAGGGTATGTGCATCTCATACACCATCACCAGATGAATATCGGAGGTCAAGGTTTCGATGGAGCCATCGAGCCATCCATCAGCAATCAATCCCATATGACAACAGCTGACAACCAGCAACCAACGGTATCGTCCTCGCAACCGAAAAGAAAGCCCCTTCCCTCCTACTCGATACATCCGTCCTCGAGAAAGTCGCCCCCATCTGCCCAAACATCGGATTCGTCTATTCGGGAATGGGACCAGATTTCCGTATCCTCGTTGCTAAAGCCCGAAAGATCGCTCAGGCATATTACAAAGTCTACGGAGAGTATCCACCTACAAAAGTCCTAGTTCAGGAAGTTGCTGGTGTTTTGCAGAAAGCTACTCAGTCTGGGTACGTCTCTGCCTATTGGACTTACCATGTAGGAAGCTGATGAGATAGTGGTGTACGACCTTATGGTATTTCATTGTTGATTGCTGGATGGGATTCGCATAGGGGACAGAGTTTGTATCAGGTTGATCCCTCGGGAAGTTATTGGGCTTGGAAAGCTAGTGCGATTGGAAAGAATATGGTTAATGGAAAGACCTTCCTTGAGAAGAGGTGAGTCAAGCCTTCTTCGGTTGTGTCCCCAGAGGGATCAGCTCCATCTTGGGAGCCTCGTCACTCTCAAGCAAGAGGGCGAAGCACAACGTCGCTGCACAGGAGTGGAGACCACTCGAATCACCCAGCCGACATTCTGCGATATCCTGTGCTCCGCTCCCCGCCCTCTTCCAGCGTCGTCCCATCATCCACCCACGCCCTTCAATGTCCTTCTCCACGCCATCTCCTTGCCTTCATGCCTGCCATTGAACTCTCACTGACCATCAGGTACAACGACGACCTCTCTCTGGAAGACGCAATCCACACCGCCCTCCTCACGCTCAAAGAAGGATTCGAGGGTCAAATGACAGAACACACTATTGAGATCGGTGTCGTCACTGTCCCCACCGCTGAGCAGATGCAAGAGAAGCCTGGAGAGCGACTACCGCCTACATTCAGGAAATTGTCGGAGCAGGAAGTTAGGGATTATCTCGCGTTGTAGACGTAGACTGTAGAACGACATTATGAATGCCTGGACATCGACACACTTCTCGCATTTCGTCTTTAAAGCTCACATCTCGTTCAGCACCCTCCCTTCGATCTCCTATATAGCCCGCTAGCAGCTCTACTGATGCATGCATACATACCTTGTCCATACACGTAGTATGTATTGTTTTATGTAATTGTTTTGGTTTGTTCCCGTCTCGCGAGTGGACTGGAGTGAGAGTGTTAACCGTTAACCTGTACGTATCCATCTAGACTACTTTGTCATACTCATCATGCCTCCTCGCCGTAGTCTAGCGAACGGATCGAGTGCAGAGGGAGCATCGACCTCGGCCCCTCTACAGGTAGAGCTGGAAAGCGACAAGCTAGCTCAAGGTCTAGCAACATGGACTACCGATGGACGAGAAACAGTCAATGATATCCTCACGGCTCAGACCTCGCAGGACCTTGGAGCCACGTCCACGATACCACTTTCGAATACTCTGACTGGTATCTTACAATCGGACGTGACTGTGGAGGAAACTGTTCAATTGCTCAAAGGTCTAGCAGAGTCGATGGAGGAGGAAAGAAAGGAGAGTTTATGGGAGGCCTTTGTGGATGCTGTTTCGGTACTTGTGGATGATCGGGATGATACCGGAGATTTAAGAAGTGGGGAGATGGAAGTGGATGGTCAGGCCGTTGTGTCTCCTGGTGCAAAAGGTGTACAGGTGGTCAAGGCTTTACTGGTACGGCATCCCCCTTGGAATGATAGAATGGAGCTAATGGGAAGTCAACCAATTCAATCCCAGTCGCTATCCCCAGTTTGATCTTCTACCCTCAAACACTCTCCGAGTTGGGTCTCTTACCGTACCCACACGACCTACCTTTCTTTACTCGAGCAACGACGAAACGGTCAACAGCCCTATTCTTCAAACAGGGGAAATACAATCTCCTACGAGAATCCTCCGAGGGTTTCTCAGGCTTGATCGTCCTGTTGACAGGCGCAGACGCCTTATCAGACGATGCTCAAGAGGAGACTGAGGAGGTTCTACAAGCAAGGGCAAAGAGGGTATGGTCAAAAGTCATGGGATTGATCGGGTATTTCAATCTCTCACCACCCAGGGTACTGGATGTTATATTGGAGATTGCAAGTTGTCATGTTGCTGTACACTGGAGGTTCTGGTTAGAATTGATCAAGTGTTCACCCTGGGGAGGGCAGGTCAAGAGTGGGAAGGGGAAGGAGAAGGCAAATGGAGGAGGTTGGGGAGATGAGGAAGCTGAGCTGGTTGCGGGCGTGCTAGATTGGGAAGGGGATCGAGTCTTGGCTCAAGTCCTAGGAGCCAAATTCAGTTTCTGTCAGGTAAGCTGGCATCTCTTGTTGAAGAGAGCGAAGCTGAAGAATAGCGACCGGACGGAGGAGACACACCCCGTGGCCTGACTTATATTGCTGCCCTCTTGCTCAAGCATGGTTTCGTCGGTCTCGCCGACTTACTGCCCTTCGTACGTCTATGCTTGATCTCCTTAATAATCAGATCACGGCTCACACTCAGCTCTCGCCCGATGACGAAGAGATGGAAAACATCCGCAAGAGGTTTATCGAATCGACAACATCCCGCTCTGGTCCAGTCAACGCCCTATCCAGCACCGTCCTGACCGACGACGAACCCCCATCAACTGCAAATTCAAAAGACGCAGAATCCACTGGACCACCAGCAAAACCACCTCCGGAACAACGGATTCAGCTCCTCCAAGCTTTACTTTCCCTAGGCGATATTCCATCCGCTCAATACTTTTTAGCGAAATACCCCTGGCTTGCTCAAAGTCATCCAGCCATCGGCGACCTCATTCTACGCTTGATCGCCCACGCTCTGGAAGATGTTTTCCGGGCCGAAATTCCCGGATTCGAGGATCTCGATGAAGATATAGGGGACCGTAATGAAGTGGGAGATAGGGAGGTCGTACCCACTCTATACGCGCCCAGTCCACCAGAAACATCGACCAAGGTGTTCAAGTTCTTCTATCCCGGATGGAGGGATGGAGCTGAAAAGTGGACATGTAGGGAGGATATACATGAGAAAGGAATGAGGTGGTTCTCGCTGGTGCGAGGTATCGGAGGAAGGGCTGGATCCGTGATGGCCAAGATCTGTAGGATTGGTACCAAGCATTTCGCTCTGTTGAAAGAGGAGAAGCGGATACAAGCGGGATTAGGGACAAATCCTACAATCAAGGACGATATTCGCCGGTCAGAGGTACGTCCTACTTTTCCATGAATGTGTCTGTGCTGATGATAGCCAACTCCTGCCGAGATGGAACCTTGGCTCAACATTCTTCGAGTCCTCCTACTTCCCGCCCTGTCCAATTCGAACGCTACAGCCGCTTTCGACATTGACCTCTGGGCTCTGATCAAGCATTTCCCTTATCCCGTTCGATACCAGCTCTACGGCGAATGGCGAGATTGGACCTGCGACCCCAAACGCCCTCAATTCAATTGCCCAATCGCAGTAAAAGCCGCAGCGGAATGTACGAGAGACATCAAGAAAGCCCTCTCACGAGTTACTGCTTCCCAATCTTCCACCATCCCTACCGCTCAAGAAAGAGGTCCAGCTAGAGCTCTCGCAAAATTGAGTCATACGAATCCGTGTGCGCTTTGGTCGACTGCTGTGACCCAGGTCAAGGCTTATCCGAATATTGGAGCTTCGATCGTTGATGCTGGACGATACATGAATCAACTTGCTATGGACGTTGCTACGTTTACGCTGGTAGACGTGTTGGCCAGTGAGAAAGCGTCTAGGACGAATCCACAGGGAACAGAAGTAGCTCAGTGGCTGGAAAGTAAGCTGTCATGAACCGTTCCCTCCGGTACATAGCTGACTGTCAGACATTGCCGCGTTCGTAGGCGATTTCAATAGGCGATACCTCAACATGGATCTCGAACCTATCCTACAATACATCATCAATAAGCTCATGCGTGGAGAATCCGACGACTTGACGATCCTCTCGCGAGTGATTCAAAGAATGTACGGAGTCGATACAGTCGAGAATAACGGAGTGTCAGACGCTCAGCTCGAAGCATACGGCACAGGACGTCAAATGATACATGAATCGTTCTGGACAACTCAGATCTTACTTGCCAAACCGACTGATGATCCTGGGAACAAGTCGAAAAGTGCGCCAATGGATAAAGCGAAAAGCACGAAAAAGAGTTTGCCTAGGTTGATTAGTGCTTTGAGAGAGACGAAATTGGCTATTCCAATTTGGATCGCTCTTGCTCAGACTCGGCAGGGAGTGGTGGATAAATTGGTGGAAAGGCAGCCTGATACCCCTCTAAAGGCTCTAGGGCTGATGCACGATAAGGTCAGCCCATTCCGGTGCTTTCGAGATATAGCTGATAGACAGGTCCACGACATTTTCATTCAATACGGTGATCTCCTAAGCGAACAACTCACGCCGGACGAATTGATAAATTACATCCCCGATTTCGCTACGCTCACAAACGATTTCGGACTAGATTACAATATGGCGTTCCAAGTCCTCCGATCCCGCCTCCACGCCCAAATTTCAAGGGAGGATGACGATAAATTGACGCTGTTGAGGGAGAAACTGAAGGCTCAGAAGGAAGCTACTGCGAATGGTACTGGTACGCTGACACCTCCGCTTTCGCCCACGCCAATTACTCCGCCGCTCTTGGCTACCGATCTTCCAGTGGAGGGCGTCAACGGCGATCAGCCAAATGGCGGTAGTGTACCTGAGCCTAAGCCTGTACGTATCTTCGTGTCAGACATGGATGTGGAGCTGATGACTAGCGTGCACGATATCAACCCGCTCTACTACCTACGATAGAGCAGGCCGGCGGACTTCTAACCGAATCAGCGAAGATCAACATGGGGTACGTCTGACATCGTCCTCCGATCCACCAAAGCTGACGAATAGCGCCCCATTCTTCGTGGTATTCTGGAACCTCTCAACATCCGATATCTCATTCTCAGCATCAACCTACAAATCCGCCATAACTCGCATATCTGCATACGATAAGGAAATAGCAAGTTGGCGAGGCGGTAATCTGTCGCAACAGAATGAAGAGAGAAAGAGGCTCAAGGACCGGGTTGCGGCATTGACGAAAGAGCGGGATATGCAGTCTGCTTATGTTGAAAGGACCAGAAAGAGGTTGAGGTTGGAAGCTCCTACTTGGTTTGACCGAAGTATGTTATATCTCTCGAATTACGGATATGAGCTAATCGACTAGGTGGCAAAGATGGGATCGGCCGCCAGGATCTGGCACTACAATTACATCAATTCTGTTTCTATCCCCGAGTACTCCTCACTCCCTCCGACGCCGTGTTTGTCGCCAAAATGATCCGAACAATGCACGATCTCGGTACAGATGGATTTAGTACTGTTCTCGCATACATGCAGGTGCGTCTACCCGTGTTAGGACTCGTCAGGATCGGGCAAAGCTGACCAACAGTTCTTTGGTGATTCGCTACCTGCCTGTATTTTCGCTTGTACCGAGAGTGAAGCTAGAAATCTTGGTTCGTTCTCCACGTAAATATGGGAGAACATGACTGACATACAGCACGATGCCTGAAAGCGATGCTAGTGGATCTTGATATTTGGCATAACAATCAGAAGAAATACGAAGCGGAAGGTACAGGTGATCCCGCCTCTCCACTACCTGGAATGTTGTATCGACAAAAAAAGGCTGGGGAGGAGTACAGGTTAATGTCCTGGCAAGCATTTAGGGTATTCAATATCTCCAACATCCACGGTCCTCTGTTCAAGGTAGGTCGTTACACGATTCTGGTTCGAGACTAACGATTAGGCAATCAAATCGTGCTGGCAACAAACCGATTTCATGCACATAAAAAATGGTATCACCGTTGCCCTACAAGTCTTACCAATCTTCCCCCTACTCGAAGACCACGGCAAAGAACTCTACAGCGTCATGGAGAAATTATCAGAACGAGCAGATCTGACGCCCGATCTGAAACAGGGATGTAAAGCATACATGGTTCAACTCCAAAAGAGGATCACAGTCAGGCCGTACCTCAAGCATGAGGATTATGCAGCTGTAAGTCCTTGCCGTATTATTAGAACGGGGCTGACGATAGACTCCTCGCGCTCCTCCTACTCCTGCTAAAGTCCCTCCATCTGGTCCCTCGAAAGCGGAAGATGGTGGGAAGACTGGTACCGCCCCGATCGCTCCTGCTGCTAGTGCGAAATTGGATCAGGAGGCTTTGCGACAGAGAGTCAAGGAGTCGAAGATGAAGCAGGCTGCTAGCGTTAAGGAAGAGAGGAGGTGAGCTTCCTGAGCCGTATCGCCCCAGTGAACAAGCTGATCAATCAGATCCGCACCACCCGTCGCTCCTACCGATAAAGATGACAAAGATAAACCCGCTACTGCTCATCCACCACCTGCCGGTCCTCGAGCAACGCGATCCACTGGCTCCGTACCTCCCCCCGCACCAGCTACATCCAATGGAAATGGTCCATCCGACAAAATCAACGCTCCTACCGGACCATCGCGTACAGCTCCCAACTCGACTTTACCCCAGAGACCAGGACAGCAGCCCCAAAGTATGGGACCACCAAAAGCCCTGACGGCAGATGAAGAACGCGCCGCAGCTCGCGCAAGGCGATTCGGATCACTCGTCTCTGATTCCATGCCTATCAGAGGCTCCGCATCGCCCGCTCAGAGTCCCGCGCCCAGTCCCCGAGGAAAAGAGGGTTCACCCATGGCGCCACCTTCTACATCCGGTGCGAAGAAAGAAGATGAGGCCCGACCGAAATCACCACCTCTTCCGCCGTCTCGCAAGAGTTCACCTGGTACGAAGCGACGAAGTAACAGTATCGAATCACGTACTTCTGAGCGTTCTCGCCGAGATCACCGAGAGAGGGATAGAGGAGGTCGTGATGATCGACGCAGGGATTCTAGGGCTACTACACCCGACGCCAAGGTTGAAGAGAAGGGAGGAGATAAGGATAGGAAGAAGCAGGAAGATCTACTCCAAGCTCGGCATGATAAATTGTCAGGTGGGGAAGAGAGGAGATCTTCAGGTTCAAGAAAAGAGAAGGAAACAGAGAAAGAGAGGGCGGATAGAAAAGCTAGAGAAAAAGAAGAGAAGGCTGCTAAAGAAAAGGATGAGGCTGGAGGAAAGAGGAAAAGGGATGAGGTTGTAAGCTTCTTCCATCATGATACCAGGCTATAGCTAATGACCAGCCCCGAAGGATCGATCCCGTCGAAAAACCTGGAGATAGACGGCGGGAACGAGAGCGAGAGGAATCCTCTCGTCGCGATGATCGAGACCGGGATCGGCATAGGGACGGGGACCGCGATAGGGACAGAGATACCCGCGATAGGAGAAGTCATCGACACGACGACCCCCGCGATCGAGATAGGGATAGACGGGATGACCCACCTCATAGAGATAGAGAGAGGGGTGGTGATAGGCGCGACGACCCCCGCGGCGGTGCAAGGAGGGATGATCCAAGGGATAGGCGGCCTGATGAGAGGGACAGACGACCTGATGAGAGGGATCGACGCAGGGATGATCCTCCCAGAGAACTTCTGCCCTCTGGCCCTTCTGGTCCGGCGAGGGATGGACGATCACGACCTTTCGATCCACCTCTTTCGATATCCTCGGTTGAACAGGTTCGTCCGCAGGCTACCCCCTCCGCGCCGACTACAGCGGGAGCACCGACACCAGCAGTCAGCATGGCCGATGCGCCAAGAAACACCAGGCCAAACGATGTAAGTCTACGATTCGCGTCATGATCAAGCTGACGAGATAGGTGACTCCTGCCAGAGGACCTCATGCCCTTCCTGCCCGACCTGGATCGCGTGATGATCTCAACGCCAGTATCAACAGTATCAACACCGTCGCCAATACCAGTATCGGAAGTAACGGTACCGGTACACCCTCCCGAGCACCTGCATCAGCGGCAACACCAGGTAGTCTAGCATCTCGAATGGGCATGTCAATCTCCGGAAACGCATCTCCAAGTTCAAGACCCGCTTCTCCACCGCTTCCACCTCCTGCTGGCGATTCAGAGAGGAAGAGACCTCATGATGGTATGTCACTTCTTCACCTTCGATTCATGTGTACTGATAGTAGCTGTTCCTATGGGTCGTGAAGGTTCTGCGGACTCCAAGAGGCCTAGAATCGATAGAGAACGGGGACGACGGCCAAAGGAAGGGGCAAATAGGATGTTGGCGGGAGCTATGAAGGCTGCTAATGATAAGCCTGAATAGATGTTGATCTTGTTTAGCTGTTTAGTATGCAGAAGCATTAATGAAGATTCGTCTGTCTTTACATGGACATGGTCATACACAAACGTAGCAGTAACAAACAAACAATCTGGCTATCACAGGCTTGGCTTGCCCCGCACTCAACCTCTCTCGCTTACTCTAAACGCCCTGACCACCGCGAACCACGTCGTATTGAAAGGGATGCTGAACATCCCCGTACACAAACCCGCCATGGCTTCTGTCCTGCCATCCATATCTCTGGGAATCGTCAGGTCCGCCTGCCGTTGACTGTGGCGTGATTAGCAACATCTCGGACATTTCGCTTTCTCTTACTGGAAGCTGCGTCCCCCTTGACGCCTCCTTTGCTTCGTCTTCCTCTTCCTTGTCCTCCGTTCCTTGCATTGCCCCATTCTCTTTCCCTGTGACAAAAGTGGATTGTTCATTATGATCCGGAACGATGGTGGCGCTTGATTGCATATCTTCCACCTTCTTTGCTCTGGTCTTGGCCTTTTTGCTGCCGTATTTCCTGGCTTGACTCTGCCCCTCGGTTTGGGATGCGTACATTCTCGTACACCTTCCACAGGAAGGCGTCATTTGGTCACATTTCACTTTAGAATGTTGGCATTGGACACAAGAAAAGGGCTTTGTACCGCGAGTAATGTCTTTTCTGTTCGGTCGGAGGTAGGAGCATCTCATCTTGAGGGATTGTGAGTCGACACCGGTAGGTTCAGGCTTCCTGCTCCACCCGTCTGCACCGGACGAAAGTCCACCAGGTTCTGAAGCCTTGTCGTCAGCAAATCTGCGTAAGGGCATATGTGGGGGAACACACTCGTTGTATACTCTCATATTGTTTTTGGCTACTGAACATTGTCCCGAGGAAAAAGGCATTTGTACGGGTATGAGGAATATCAGAGTGGGGTGAGTTTACGGGCTTAAAGGTTGTGAAGAAGCAGTCAGGTGAACTAAGACGTCAGCCATTCTTATAGCTATGCAGAGCGGCGCATGAAAAGTAGGGTGTGAAAAGCTTGTCAAAGGACTTGCAAGGGGTCGCTTTTGAAGGGAAATCACGACAGGACACGCAGCCTCTGCGATCTATGTATTATCCATTCATGTTCTTTTTTATTTGCCACCCATATCTATCCACAATATTGATACACCAGCATATATACTAAACTTAAGCAATCAATCGTGATCATTACAGAATCAGTACAGTTCGAATCGCGAACCGGCCCCCGATACAAATGTACTCAAGAACATTCTACTCAAAGATTCCCAGATGAGCAGGTGTACATGAAAATTCATGTATGTCCCGAGCCTTGCCCTCCTATTAATAATCCGCAATTCCCGATGTTACTGACTGTTTCGGATCCTCGACAGGCCCTTGCTCGACCCAGATAATATCAATGCCGCCTTCCCACCTCAGTCTTTGCATTTCCTCCGCTTCCTGGAGCTGAGCCTCTGCCTCTTCCTGGGACCCGTCTAGCATTGACTGGTCAACCAAGCTTCCCCCAGTCGGATCTTGTTGCTCATTTGTGACTGTATCATCGGTCGTGTTGGCTGTGGCATTGTCTGGGGGGAATCCAGACCCAGCAGGACTGGTCGGACTTCACTTTCAAGGTGCGACATTGATCACACGCAATTGACTTTCTCCCAGGTCTTCCACGACCAAAGCATATCAATGGTGGATCGTGCTCCGTACATGTCCCACAAGGTCGCGAGCGGTCGCACGGTGAATTGGTGTTCCTGCAAGGATCGCAAGACGGAGAAGGAGGTCGCCTCGGTTGGCCTTTCTGTCAGTCAGTACGAGAGCTACATTGCGGATGAACCTCGATGTACTCGTTGCTTTGCTTTCTGACGCTTACTGAGCGGGTGCATTGAGTATGGGATCGACTCCTCCATTCAAATAGATTGTGATGTTGCGGAGTTATGCTAACGCTGTGTAATGTACTCATGCAGGGTGGGAACAAAGAGGGACGGGCAGCGTTGGCGTTGAACAGCTATACTGAGCAGCTCAAGAAAGGGGAGGCGGGGTTCTAAAAGTGAAAGGATTATGAAGGGTAGTTCTTAAAAGGGAGTCATAGCATCATGCCTGGGAAGGGAGGGCAACGCCGACTACTGGCTTGGTTGGGAGTTCTTTGCCACCCGTGCTCCTGCCTCATATTGTCATTCAAATTCACCGACACAGTAATCCACATGTCAAAAAGCGGTTGCGATCGTGATTGGCTAGTTCAAGAGCTCTAAGCTGCCATGGAAGAGGGTGAAGTTTTCTCAGAAGACATAGAGAGGTCGATTACATGTTGCCCAGAGGTGTAAAGGCTCCTGATGAAAAGCCTGAGTGGGTGTATGTTTTGTCTACGCTATGTCAGCATTAGACGCACGCGCCTCAGAAAAGACTCCTCATATATCATAGACTGCAGCGTCAAAACGCAGGGTTTAGGCAAGGGGAGCGTCTCCCATAAAGACCGAATTGGGCAAACAAGGCAAACAAGGCCAAGTACACCCGAGGACAGTTATAATCAGGGGTCTCAGTCATCAATACATAGCGCTCAGACAGGCATATGGGTCTTGAATATGTACACCAAATATCTCGTGCGTTACTTTCTGTTCGATCGCTGCACTTTATATCGAAAAGGGTGCTGCCAGTCGTTGTCACCCATGTCATGATCGATGTTATCACCATATCTCCCAATCCGAGACACAGGTACCTCGGTCCCGTTTCGATCAATTCCCTCCGACTGTGGGTCAATGAGCAGCCATCAAAACTTCAAATTTTCACTCACTGGTGGTTGTGTGCTGCTCGTCTCGCTGTCCTTTAAGACCGGTGTGCCTGACCCGCCAGACCTAGCGGGACTGGTCGGGCGTGATTTTGCCTCCTCCTCGGATTCGGGAATACCATCATTGTCCTCGCTCTGCTCCTCATCGTCTTCATAGGCTGGATGAAAGCTGCAACTCGTTGGCGATTTGGAACACGCGGTACAAACAGGATTCGACATTTCCGTGACCTTGCACCCCACCTTTTTCTTATGACAAGTCTTGCAAGCTGTCTGTTGTTGACTACGGTTCCTGCGCCACTTAGGTTCGCTGTATTCACACGTGAAGCCTCTTACGGTACAACGCGTGCATGTTCCCTTCTTCTTGTCGCACTTCACTTTGTTTAATTTACAGGATCCACAGGCGTTCTTTTCTAATTTGGTACAGAATTATGGGGGCCGTCTCCGGTAATATTTGCGCGCGACACAACATATTGCGAGCGGTCTGATGGCGCTCCACTTCCTTGACCCTATTGCTCAGTACGTGTTCTGTGTCATAAGTGAGTCTGAACTGACTCGTGAACCAGTCTTGGAATTGTTAGTTCCAGTTGACCCCCGCGGCATGTTTGTGATGTATCAGATATCTGAGTATTGGTAATCAGGAAGAGAAGCGATGAAACAAACTTGTGTAGTGGTGTGTAGTGGTAAGAGAGAGCGATATATGAGAGTGCCAGTGGTTTTATAGCTGTCCTGAGCGGAGCACGAAAGAAGGCTAACAAACGGACATAAAAGGACTTCCAAGGGGTGGCTCTTGAAAGGAAATCACAACATGACACGCCAGCATCTGCTATCACCCATTCATCTCTTGTCATTCATATCTATTAATACAATACAGTACAAGACCTAAGCAATAGGATCAATCGTAAGTTTTACAAAAATCGTAGCAAAAACATATTTCGAAAATAAAGCATCGTAAAGCGGTAAATACCTAAATCCCCTCGGCGCCACACCCAACGTCCTAACCCACTGAGCAAGCATGCTCTGCTTCGATTTCGGATGTTTAATCTCTATATGTAAAAAAGTCAAATCCAACATTGAAGGTAGACATTCTAATTCGTATGTGAAGGTTTCATTCCATGTTGGACTGAGTGTACATCCCTCTATCGATTTGGTGGTTCGTGTCTTTTCGCCTAGGGTCACTTCTACCCTCAGGTCGGATGAGAGAGGGAGTCGTTGGGCGGAGATAATTGATACTGAAATAGCGTACTTTTGACGCTTTTCAGGAGAAAGGGTTTTATGTCTTAATGCCAGTGGTTTGAGGACGTAGCCGTTGGTATCGACAAACATTGCGTGATTGAGTATAGCACCCTCGTCGACAGTCTGCCAATTGACCGCTACCAACTGACATCCAGCGGACCAAAAGACGACCGGATCATAATTCGTCGATTGGAGCCTTAAACCTTTTGGATATACCCGGGAAATGTGATTGAAGTTATGTTTGATCCAATCCTGTTTATTCTCCTTAATCAATTTCGCACCAGTCTTTTCCGATACCGAAAACTGATGCCTCGGTTCGTACGTTATCAATTTCGAGAATCCAGAGTACTTGACGCCATGGGTATATACGAGGAGGTCAGATAGTTCTTGACTGAAGGTAGGAGTCTTTGTCTTTGGGGATCGTTGGGGATTATCGTTGGATTTAGAAGAGTTGTTGCTCCCAATACTGAGTCGGCGAGCTAGTCGGGCGATACCGGAGTCGGACTCTGAGGTGTTTGAATCGGTCGTGTTGAAGTCGAATGAGAATGAAGAGTCGCGAGGAGAGAGGGTAGGGGCGGATGCAGGCTTGATCTTGAACTCAGGCGGTTTGGTCTGATCGTTAGCATGTGTAATCGTTCAAGTAGGTATCACTCACCTTGAACAAGATCCGATATTTCAATTCCTCAGGACTAGGTAAACTGGTCCTGTCATCCAGCCTCTCCGTGACTAATGCCGAGCCAAGTTCCTCTCGAAGGATAGCAGCTAGCATAACCTGCTGTTCGAGATTACATCTCGTCTCGGCGGAGATAATGACGGGATACGGTGAACTGATGAATGCGTATTTCTTGATGGCTTTGCAGATTGACCGGACCGAGACTGAGGAGGTGAGGGTGACTCGGTGGTAAGCTACCGGTTCGACGTCTCCGTCATGTACGTCGACTGACCGTCAGACTTGATTCATTGGTGTGGAAGGCAGGCACTTACTCTCAACACACCGGCAGTCGGCGAGTAAAACTCGGATGTACCCCTCAACAGTACTTTCCCCACGCCATTGTTCGCCTACGAGGTATGTATTGTGCGAGCTTGAGATATAATACTCGGTTAGAGGTCGAGTCATATCAGGCGCCTCGGTCCTGGAGTTGTCGGCAGAAGAAAGGAATTTGGTAAGAGAATCCTGCGTCCAGATACCGTTTTGAGCGTATTTTCCGAATATCCCGTCCGGCTGTATACCCTGCGTCCTGGCTAAGAAGCCGTCGATACTAGTCTGATCTAGTGGACCTTCGGATGCCATGTTGTCGTATAGCATTTCAAGGTCGGGGCGGGTTTGCAAGTCTTGCACCAATGCCCTGAACTTATCCAGGTCCAGGGGGCCCTTGCGTTCAGTACCCAGGCAAAGCAGCATTGGGGAGACTTACCTCTATCAAATCCTTCTCTTGAGGCACAGCAAGCCCGATCGACCGACAAAGCCCCACCGCCACACTCCAATCGATATTCTTTGCTCCAGCAGGCCAAAGCTGCCTGATCCAAGCAGTATCCGGATCCGAGGGTGTCGCATGCCCAACCATCCTATCTGAAGTTTCGGAAACCAGCTTGCTAAGGGTATCGACCCATATATTATAGACATCATCGGTAAGAGCTATCATATGCAGAACTTTCCATTGGGACGAGCGGACGTGGACGACAGTAATCCACCGAGAGGCATTGACGTTGTCGGTTGGTGGTTGGCCTAGACGGAGTTCTCGGATTTGATTGATGGGGATCTTTGATTCACTGGATCCGGCCCATGTAATACAGCCGTCATTGATTCGCATAACTACTTGTTTGATCTTCTTCGAAGAGATCTTCTGCATGGGCGTCCCTGCCCGGAGAGCCGGGGGGATCCCGTCTGGTTGTTTCGAGTCGGTGCTCATTCTCGCTTCGCAAGATCAAGAGGGGATGTTGATGGACAGAGATATAGGTATCTCAGCGCTGTGTAGGCATGCCGACGAGCATGCTTGTATGTCGTTGTAGAGTCGACCCAAGAGATGACAAGATAGTGAGAGGCAGTACAATACACACCCTTCACCGCAATTCAAGGTTATCGCATTCTTCCGACGGAACATTTAGAAGTCCGGATATTCAATAGGAATATGGGATATATGCACAGGCTACATAGAACTAGCACTACAACTCTCTACAGACAGCATTACAACATCCTCAAACGCATATCATCCCCAGCCTCATCTTCATCAAGAATACCCATAGCGCGCTGAGCTTCCCTTTCTTCATCCCAGTCCACTCCCTCTCCGCGAGCCATGACACGTTCGTAATATCTCTTGGCTACAGCATTCAGGCCCTCGGGGTATACATTCTCCCTTTCCCCTTCTTCTTCACCTTGAGCAGCAGCAGCGGTCGCTGCCCCTACTGCGGCCCTCATTGCCCTCTCTCTTCTTCGGATAGCTCTGGCTCGGATATTCTCCCATTCTGGAATGAGGGTTATAAACCACAAGCAGAACGGCAGGAGTAGCTGAGTCTGGATCCAGGGTGGTTGTCGTCTTGTGGGCGTAGAAGTCGTTGTTCCTCTCGTATCGGTCGTCGGGTGTCCCAGTTGAGCAGCATCGGTACGCAAATGGAGAAGGGGTATAAAAGCGGTCGTAGAAGCGAGTGTAGGCGGTCGAGCGGGTCGAACAGGAGCTCTTCCATTGCCAACAACAGGAGGCTGACCATTCGCTTGCGGCACACCACCTTCCTGGGGCGGTACAGCATCTGCAGCTGGTATCGGCCTCACTACCCTCGGCCTCTCCCTATTCCAAGCGTTGAACCCATCTGCAATCCACCATCCCCCCGCGGCTCCAGCCAGTACCCAGAATCGTACATCTCCCCACGGCATTCCTCTGGTCAACATCCATAGCATACCGGCTATTTTGATGGCAGAGTAACCCATATGCGCAAGGACAGACATGGGGATTGAAGGTATACGAACGCTGAGCAGTACTCGGACTTGTGGATGAGGAGGACGAGCGGGCACGGTGCGGGTTGGTAGTGGAGCGGCAGATGTGGGGGTGGAGCGTGATTCGTGCTCGACTACTGATGCGAATAGGGGTATGAGGGTGGTGAGCCGGAGGTACAGGACAAGGTGGGCGAGGTGTATGGTAGACATTTGAGGAAGAGGCGGTAGGTGGAGCATGTAAGACACCTCACTGCAGGCGGTCAGCATCGAACACACAATAGGTCGGTGAAGACGTACTCAAGTTCCACAGAGACGTGCTCGCCTACCGGCCCGTCCTCCCACGAGCGGCCCACCGCAGACGACCACAGGCCTCGCGTTTCAATCTCCATCGCCTCCCGCTCAGCCTCGACAGTGGTGGTTTCGGCAAAAGCGCCCTCCCATCCTTCCCATCCTTCCTCCCTGTCAAGTCGAGCTTGAGCAACTCCCTTGACTACACTCATTACCGCCTCCCTAGCCACCGTCTGTTCAATCACGGGCGGAGGAAACGTATCGTACCACGCAAGAGGCGGTGCGTCTAGTAGATGACATAGATGATGTCGAGCCATGAAGTATAGGTAGTGTAAGGAATCTTGTAAAGCTGTCGTTGCTCGGTCTCTTGGTGGTGCCAGGACCGAAGGCACTGCTTCTGGGACCGAGACCGGCTCTGGCAGATGTATACGAGTGATGGGCGGAACTGTCCTGGAAGATGAAGGTGAAGCCGATTCGTTACGGCGTGCGACCATATGGAAGATATGTAATGTATCACTTGTCTTATCATTAGTGCCATCCCATACTTCAAGGAACAAGCTCACATCCTTGACGACCTGCCCGAGCTCTTCTTCATCCCTCACTATCCTCCCCCTCCAGACTAAACGCATACCATCCCTTATCCACCCCTCATCTCCCCATTGTCCAGCTGCCATCCCATCTTTTAGCTCAAAAGCCCTCATCCCCCGATCGACAACCAACTCCTTTCTCCTCACACCCTCGCTCGATTCACCTAGATCCGAGAAGGGGGTTTGGATCTGTATACGCATACTATTCGAATCTATCCCTCCTGGAGATAATGGACGATGTGGAGCGTTGGAATGGCGTTGCCTCATGCCGAGAGTCGTGTGATCATTATTGTCGTCTGTGGTCGGTTGATGATGTCGCAAGTGGGGGACTGTTGGTGATTGAGGTACATCGGTTGGATTTTCGATACCGTTCGTTCCATTCTCTGGATACATGGTTGTAATAATGTAGTCTATAGTCTAGGGTACATTCGAATAGTCTGCATGCATACAATATGCAGTGTACATATAGCAGAGTGGGTACATTCCACGTATAATGAGATCGTCATTCAAGGGGGTCTTAAGGGGTGGGATCGGATATATTCATATGAGATCTAATCTACGTAAACAACCTCGACGTGACTGATTTTACTTCGATTTCACCATCACACACTATGCCACCATCACCAGCGGGTAGCACATCTAGTATGAGCTCATCATCTACTTTGTGAGACTATCGGAGCTATCAGGAACAATCCGAGCTGACAAACATAGGTCGGATGATCCATCCACCTTATCCGCCATCAATGCCCAGCTACTCTCGCACGGATGGACAAAGCGCCCATTGAACCTCTCGGCGCTAGACGACAAGGACCACACGGAAGTGGTGACCGTTCTGTTCGAGCTTCTTGGGACTAGTCTGGTCCGTCACTATCTTCCATCTCATCGCCAAATACTGATCTCTAGGCGAATCTGGAAAATCTTGATTCCCTTTCCGCCCGACATCGCACACTGAACTACGAGCACGAACGATTACAGAAGAATTACCTCGGATCCAAGACGAACAATGTCAAGCTTCAAGCTGAGGTCACTGGGTGGAAAGCGAAATGTGCAGATCTAGAGAAACGCTTAGGTCAGGAAGAGGTGAAAGTGAAGGAATTGCGAGAAGAAGTGTCTCGAGGCCGCAAAGCAATCGATGGTGTCAGGGTTGCTGCTTCTGTAAGCTACCGAGCCCGAGTCGCCTTGAGTGAGCTGACGTGTAGCATGAAGGGAAGAAAGCTCAGACTAGGCTTGATAAGGCTCAAGCTCAATTGATGAAACTGGGTAACGATGCTGCACTGGCGGCTCGTCCGCAGGGACTGGTCATCCTCAATCCTATACACCCAGGAAAGGGTGTACCGACCTCAGTAAGTTCATGCAGTCCGACAACAGGCCCCAACTGACACAATGTAGGCCAGTCAAGCACCCCTCCTTGAGCAGACTATTCGAGATTTGGTCGAAATTAGGCAAAGTCTACAGCAAGAGACGGAAGCGTTCAGACATGTCCTCGTGTCTACAGGCAGTAGTCTACGCGAACTTCTAGCCGAATGCAACGGAGAGGATGTGAGTAGCTGACTGGTACTTTGTATCCAAAGCTAATACGCAGGCACCCCCTCGTTTCCACCACTCCCAGTTCTTCTGTGCTATCCCCAGCACCTCAAAGTCTACAACACAGACGTTCATCCACCGGACCGCATCATCAACCTCGCATCCGACATTAGCCGACACACATCTCAAATCATTAATCTCAGAACTTAGAACCAAAACCAATGCACCACCCGTTCATCGCCATGAAGAAGTATCAGAGGGATTAAGCGAAGAAGAGTTAGAAGAGAAGAAACGAGTGGAAAGAGAGGCCGAGCGGATCTTGAGTCATTTAGGGGAACGAGTCAAGGATCTGGAATTGGAAGTCAGCTGTGCTCAGGCCAGGGAGGATGAAGCGAAGAAGCTCGTGGAAGAGTATGCGCGGGTACACGCTGAGACAAGGTTCGTGATTTCTCTTTCTCGAGAACGAAGCTGATATCATAGAGCCGCACAAGTGATTGGTGAAGATGGGGATTTGGAGAAACAGAGGAATGATCTTGATGCTGAGCGAAGAGCATTCTCAGAAGCGACCCAGCGATTAGGCGAAGAACGTCGTCGTCTTGAAGTGAGTGATCTCCTGATATTTGAGCTAGACTGACATCAGGGCGAGCGGCGTGCATTGCTAGAGGAAAAGAAGAGATGGGACGGAGGACTCTTAAACGAGACGATATCGCCAATAGTCAAACCCAAGTCGAAAGAACAACCGATGGCATCATCTTCTACTTCATCAAGCGCACCAGTTCCACCCCCATCACCATGGAAATCCCACCAACCCCAATCCCCATCCCCTCTATCACCCTCTGGGCATAAACGTTCCCCCCGCCCACATTTAGCTGGAAAACGAGGGAAAGCCCCTAAAACCCCTCTAGCGCGCTTGGTACTTGAAAAAGCAGTTCGTCAGAGGGAGAAGGAATCAGCAGCCTCGAGCGGGAATGTTTTTGGGGAAAGTAGTAAGGTCAATGTTATCCCCGAGAAAGGCAGTGGGGAAAGGAAGAAGGTTGATTTGAAAGCTTCTACCCGTACTGGATCATCTGTGGGACCTGGGGCTAGGAGAGAGTCGGAAATCAAAGCTGGGAAAGCTTGGCGGTGATTTACAGAATAGGATGTATGTTGTAACGCTACTTTCTTAATATAGAGAATTTATATACCTTATGCTATGCAAGCCATTCTCACGAAGTCTCCATATTCGCTGACCTACCTTCCTTTACCTTTAGCCTCTGTCCCAGTACTCGAAGTCCCTGACCTTTTGCCTATCATATCCAATGCGTTATTTGAAACGTCGACGATCCCAGTGAGATCTGTACAATGCAATGCATACCAAGAACAACTGGAACCTATGAACACCACAATCTAACCTCCCCATCAGCTCCCGAAGACACCAACCAAGGTTTCTCGGAATGCCACCTCATATCTAGTACACCAAGACCGTCCTGTACTCGATGACCCCGTAGAATCTTGAGGGGGACAATCAAGGGGTTCTGATTAAGATCTGTGTAGACTGTTGCGTGGAAAATGTGGATTGTACCGTCATCCGAGGATGAGGCGAAGAGGGGTAAGGTCGGGTGGTAGGATACGGAACGGAGAGCTCGAGAGTGGTATCTGGAACGTCAGCATAGCCCAGCTCATTTCGAATATTCACATACCTCAGAGTCCTGAATGGTTTATTTGAAAGATCCAAATCGAACCAACATAATTTCTTATCATAACTTCCAATGATAAGGTGATCTCCACCAGGATGAACATCCAACGCCGAAATCCACTTGACACCACTCTGTAAACTCTTGACTAGCTTTTGAGCGGCCAAATCGTAGATCCGAACATAACGTTGAGTGGCGGCGAAGAAATGAGGTTTCTGGGGGTGGAAAGCTACTCTTTGGACTTGTCCTTGGGTTTTACGGAATGGTGATTGAGTGGCGTGTTTGGAGATTTGGTGGATTAGGACTGATTTTGCTGCGGCTACATTGTTAGCTATTATCCTTGTGATGAGGAGGATGGGATGTACCTTCGGTAGAGACTGTCGCAAAGTAATCTCCTTTCCTGTGGAAAGAGATTTGCTTTGGTGTACCTGGAATTTCGACGAATACGAGTATACCCCTCTCCCTCTCCTTTTCAGATGGCCTGACCCACTTGATAGCCTCCACACCCCTATCCTTGGCTCCACCATCCTTGCTAGCGGCACTAGTAGCGAAAGCAGCATTGACATGTCCGATAGTAGTAGCAGCGACATTCGGGGCGACTAGAGGAATAGGCGATAGAATAGCAATCTTGCCAGTAACCACTGCGACGAGCAATGCTTCGTCTTTATTGGGTGACCACTCGACGAAATGGACTGGACCAGATTTCAAATCCCATCTCCAAACTTCTCTTCCATTTCCTAAATCCCATACTCTGACTGAACCGTCCTCAGAACCAGATGCTACCCATTCACCACTCGGGCTTACGGATACACCTCGTACCCTCGTATCGCCAGGATGTCGATATTGGACAGTAGAAGCGACAGGGAAAGGACGTAGTTCCTTAGGAGCAGGTAACTTGGGTACCAAGCTCTCGGGGTCGATATTTAGTTTAACCTTTTTAGTTCGTGGGGCGAGGTAGAGATCAAGACATCGTTCGAATTTCTCTTGAACCAAATCTTTGTATCCTGGTACTTTTCGTAGAGCATCGTATTTGGCAGGAAGGAATTCTCGTTTACGATCCTCTTTATCGGTCGCTTCCCATTCAGCACGTTCTTCTTCTGTTGGAACGTATTCCTCGGGAGGGTTGTATGATTCGGCAGTTCTTGGAGGAGGGAGTTGGGGGGCGGGCATGTACATTGCGTGAGTTGTTGTTGTTGGTTGATCTGCATCTGACCAGATGGCGTAGACGGCGGGTTTGGTCGCAGAAGGTTTATTAGGTTGAATTCTACCTTCTCGGATCGCCTTGACAATCTTCATGATCTACCCATTAGCCTTGTCCACTTGGTTTGCAAGCCATGACTCACCTTCATATGCTCCCATTTGGAAGGAACGAATCGCCTCTTTGGCTCAGGAGCAGCACTAAGCGGTACCTGCCTTTCCATGCCTTTACCAGTAAACCACTCGATAGTAGGTTCATAAGGATCATAATCCGCATCAGGGTTCTCGGCCCTCTCCAATCTCCTAATAATATCGAGCTCCTTGTCGGATAATTGAACCTGTTGCTGTAGGAGTTTATCTTCGACGGAAGTCCATGCTGCGGGGTCTTCGACGTTGGCGAGGAATTTATCGAGTTCGTCACCTTTGGCAGGTCTGAAGATCTTACGTCCGTTTACATCGTATCCGATATGGGGGAGGTCATCGTACCATTCCATGGGGACGTTTCCGATCGTGTTGGGGTTCTACTTGTCAGTCTCCGTTATCTATGCAGCAGTCGTTGACTTACATCCTCTGTACTACTCTCCGACCCGTAACCAGCTTCAACATCCTCATACTCCCTCTTATAACCCCCATCAACAAGTTTACTCCTAACAAGCTTCCCATTTCCCTGCTTGGCATTCGATATACGTCCATCCGTTCCAACCTCATCATCAGGCTTGATAGTATTTTTCGCAATCAATTTCGAAAGTTGTTCATCGGTAGTCAAATCCTTGAATGACGAAGAACGCGATGGTGGAGCAGAGGTAGAGGAGGAAGGAGCATCGGAATCATTCTCCATATCTTCAATGTCGGAGGTATTGTATCCTGATTCAGAACCAGTCTCTTCATCATCCAACAATTCGTCGTCCGAGTCTCCCTCCATATCATCGTCGGCGAGTTCGGATCCACTATCCAGTTCCGGGAATTCGTCTTCATCCTCGTCCTCCTCAACGTCTAGATCATCCTCATCATCCGCTTCCAAGTCAAGCTCTCCAACAGGAGCGAAATCATCATCCTCCTCATCTTCCTCGTCTTCGACTTCCTCAACAGCTCGTTTCTTTTGTGATCCATTTACTCGAGATGGTCCAGCTCCATTTCCATTACTCCCAGAGACCGCCCTCGTAGGTTTGACAGCTCTTGATGCTGGTCTAGGTGCCATTGTCGTACTGATGTATGTATACGGTGTTAGTAGCTAACCCAAAAAGTTGATTCTGCAAAGTGGAGGCATACACCAAAAATGCTGAACGCGATAAATCTGATTCCGTCTCTTGCATGGTTTACACGTGGCTGCAAGTGCAAATGGCTATTGACGTCACAACTCACCGTAAACACATTCCACCTCTGTCTACCCCACTTATACCTACAACCCAAGCAGATCAGTTAGACAAGATGAAAGACGAGGCAGAAGTAGTAAAAGAGTTCAACGGTAAGCTGACACCATCATGAGTGAGCTGATGGAGAAGAAATTGTCAATATGACTGCCGATGTACGCTCTTTCCCGTACGACTGATCACTATGTACTAACATCCCAAGGAACTCGAGACATTCCTCAAGACTGAAGGCTCCGAGACTACTGGGTTTCAAAAATCAGATGGATCAGGTGAAAGTATAGGACATGAGTCGGGTAGGAAGATTGTTGATATTCTCAAAAGGAATCCTGATAAGGTATATCTCGTTTCTCTTCCTCCTTCATATCCTTCCTTCCTTCCTTTTCTTCCTTCCTCTTTATCACCTCAAGGATGTAAGCTGATAGACAGGACGAGTCCAAATATACAGACGAAGATAAAGCCCATATGCGAAAAGTCGTCTCATACTGCAAGCGACATCTCGCTCAGGAAGAACATTTAAAGCAAGAGAAATCAGAGGAGGAATTGGAGCAATCGAAATCAACAAGGAGTCTCAAGAACTGGGTACGTCTACTTATCCACTCTCGTAAACATAAACAAAGAACAAGGGACTGATGTGTAGGGGCATGATCCCATGAAGACTCTCCATGGCGACAAGCCAAAGTCAAGCGCCAAACCAGCTAGCAAGAAGGAAAAGCCCGCCAGCAAAAAAGCTGAGAAGCCCGCCAGCAAAAAGGCCGAGAAGCCCGCCAGCAAGAAAGAGGACAAGCCCGCTAGCAAGAAAGAAACCGCCAAACCCGCCAGTAAGAAAACCGAGACCACCAAGCCAGCTAGTAAGAAAGAAACCGCAAAGCCAGCTAGTAAGAAGGATGAGGCGGAGGATACTACAGGAGAAAAGCGATCTGCTGGGGAGGATGAAAAGAAGGAAAAGCCTGATAGTAAGAAAGCAAAGTGAGTCTTCCCTCTGTTATGGGGTGTAAGCTGATGTGAAGGACTGTTAAAGAACCTACTGAGGGTACTAGGAAGCCTCCTAGTCGTAGTGCCAAGAAGTGAGGGCTATGAAGGGAAAGGAAGGAAATGGTTGTATGATAAATGCTTCTCAGTGCCGAGTGCAAAAAAATGCAAAGAATAAATGTCGTAAATGAGACCTCGCAATACCTAATCTATCTTCTCCTTCCCAGTAGCGACTCCTTCATCAGCCCCAACAACAGCCTCCTCAACCTTCTTCAACGTCTCCACCACCCCACCCGTCCCCCTATCCGACTTCGCCTCAGGCTCCACCTTCCCCCCAATCTCAACACCAGCCATCTTCTTCTCCAACTCCAATTCCGGATTCTCAACAACTACCCCAGTCCCCTTGATCCCAATAGACTCCATATCCTTCCCCTCAACTGGCTCAGATCCTTCAGGGACCATCAATCCAACTTTCCCAACATCCCCTCCTAGCTCTGCTGCAAACGCATTGATATCCGCTTCACTCATTTCCCTCATTAATCTATCCAATTCGTTTTCTGATGTACCTCCTCCTCCTCCTTGCTTGGTAGTTGTGGTTGAGGCGGAACCGTGATCATGATCTTGTTTGAGAAAGGATGGGAGGGTTTGAGATTCTACTGCGTATTCGAAGTCATCCATCGTCTAATGTGTCAGTTCAAGTCCTTCTCGGCTGTGGGAGGGCGGGCGCTCTTCGAGTCTTGGCGTCAATCTCTCGAACAGGTCTGAGTCTTCTGCCGTAAACTGATGGCTGGAGGAAGCTCAAGCGGATGATGTTCGACCGCCTTCCCTAGAGTACTGCCTGACACGACAAGAAAGTGAACAAGGGGGACTCACTCCTACCCACTCGCCTCCGACCAAGTACCCCGGTAATCCAATAACCTGTCCAGGTGGTTTAGCCCTCTGCCAACGCGTCTTTGCTTCTTGATTATCGACAAGATCATATGCCTTGTATTAGAGACTCATCGCATCTCGTTGAGCTGGGAACATACCTCATAAGGAATCTCAAGACCTCTCAGAGATCTTGTCATTGATTGAGCTCGGATGTGGATTGAGCACGTACCGGTGAAGTAATTCTGTATGTTGTCGAACCTTTGGCTGAGACGTCAAGCTCGTCACCTATCATCAGATCTAGATTTGAATTCGATTTAGGGCTCACGTAGATGGATACTGTTGGAGGTGACATTGTAGATGTATAATATATAGTCAGTGCGGTGCAGGGTGGGGACAAAGAGCTCGTCAGTGCGTCAGTAATCGGAAATAGCCGATGGGCCCCGAGCTATGCCGCTTACCTACCCCTACCTGGGTGATCGCTGAGCGGGGTCATGGCCTAGTAAGGCCGATATTATACATATGGTAATCACGATCAGGATCAAGTTAAGATGCATACAATTCGTCTGTAATCATATCTGCTTCCATATCCCATATCGCCTACTACCTACTGCTCATCTGTGGTAACCTATTACATTCCATATGCGTTCTCGTAGGTTCGGCAGGTAGTGCGCAGTAGAAGCCTATCGATTAGTTCATCCCTCATGCTCGCTTTTGATGGAAAGGGGAGGAACTTACTTAGAGATTGCATACTCTTAAAGAGTGCTTTACTGTTCAAATCCATCTATTCGTCAGCTCGTTAATAAGTCATTCGGCCCTCTTGCCTGATCCTCTACTACCTCCAAGAGAGTTATACCACCTTGAAGAGATCGACTTACCCTGATACAGCTCTTGGTTCCATTTGCGTTTACTCGACATAGTTCCGTATCGGGATCATCACGGTTCGCTCGGGAATCGAATGTATATCTGCAATGTCAGTCCACATTCGCCAAACTGTACTTCAAGCACCGCCCCGACTGCTCAAGGCCGCCGACCCTCTGAAAAGCGTATTCGATGCTGCTACCAATTCGGACTTGACTTACGTTGCCGTTGGTGCTTCCTATAGAGTCAGCTCGATCCCCTAGTTTTGCAGCTCCCGATCGCCAAGCCCGCGATCGTTCTCCCCGCCCTTTCATCCCGAGCTATTGTAGCTCTTTCCTTCTGCGTCACCCCGGCAGGACTTCACTCTGCCCAACCCCTACTACTGATAAAGGTTTCGGACTTACCCTAACGAAATCGATCACTCGATCATGTTGTTTCTGAGGAGGAGCATTTGCATTAGCATCAAACTGAGGTGGTGGAATCTCATTGACGCCAGTAACAGTGGTGGGGGTAGATGCAGATTGTCCCATTATGTATATATCGATCGGTATGTAGTAAGTTATCAACTGCAGTACGAGTACGAGTAGACAGAAGTAGTGACATCACATTCACGCCTATGTCACGCGAGCCTATCACTTCCAGGATGGTGGCGTTCATACACACTCCTTTAAACGAATGATTGTGACCCCTCTTATCTGAGAAGCAGAGGGAGAGTGTATCAAGTTGAGTTGAAATAATAGCCCGAGAAGGGAGAGAGAAGGCTGTGCGTATGACCGAGACTCCGATACTAATTCTACTGACTTCTCTGACATACTATACCTCACTTTACCTTCACCTTCACATATCGAACCAAAATCGAACCATCATGTGAGCTAACCACAACGGGACCGGAGTCTGACGGAAGGTCCAAGCCAATCATCGCAGTAGTCTTCTACTCTACCTTCGGGCATATTGAGAAACTAGCAGAGGGAATCATCAAAGGTATCGAAGCTACCGGAGCAGAGGTCAGGCCTTATGTCTTGTACGTCCCCGCTCCCCTCTCTATCTCTTGGTCCCTCTCGAGGTCGAAATGAACTCGACGAGCTAAGACCAGCCAAGAAACCCTCTCTGAAGAGATTCTTGGGAAAATGCACGCTTCCGGAACCTCCAAATCCAAGTACCCAGTAATCACCCCCAGCGACTTCAAAGCCGTTGATGGAGTTATCATTGGTACCCCCACCCGGTATGTCTTTATTTTCTTTGTCGTGATACGCTGATGAGTAGTTACGGAAGGGTCCCAGCTCAAGTATCTACTTTCTTTGATCAGTGTGGTAGTCTCTGGGCTACTGGGGCTATGGTTGGGAAGTTCGTGAGTCACTAATCGAGCGCTAGCGAGATGTAGCTGGCGAGATGAGAAGTGGTTGGAAGCTGGAGACTAATCTCAGGTCTCAATGTTCACTTCTACCGGCGGACAACATGGTGGTCAAGAAGTCACTGCGTTGACTACTATGCCATTCTTCATTCATAGCAAGTTCACCTACTCCACTTGTAAGACAAGCTAACGAAGTAGTGGGAAGTAAGTAATCCATCTACTCTCTGAACACACTGACGGCGAAGTGGTCTACGTTCCCATTGGTATGCCCATCTTCCTGCCTTCTTTCATTTATTTCCCCAAAGGAAGAGATACTGATGATAGCCTACTCCCATCCATACATTAACGAGATGGATTCCGGGCTCGCTCATGGCTGTTCCCCCTGGGGAGTCTCTACCATCGCCGGACCAAAGGGTGAGAGAGTACCTACCGAAGGTGAATTGGAGGTAGCTGTTCATCAGGGCAAGGTCAGTAATATACTATACCTTAAAATATTAGAAAGCTGATGACAGATGTTCGCTGATTTTGTCGGAACCTACGTCAAGGGTAAGCAGGTTTAGATCAACTTAGACTTGATATAATGGCGAGTGGTATACAGTGTCTAGCGCTATGCAAGTGTTTGCAAATGGTTCCGATTCCAGCTGCATTGATACATGATGTACAAGTATATGCCGCATATCTAGAGGAGAGAGAACTCTCCGAATTTCTCCTGTTTATGTTAGCCTTATTCCACTTCATATGGAGGAGTGCGAGAGTCCGCCCTGTGCAGATTCCGCCCAGGGCGGACAGGAAAGAAAGGCAATGTGAAGCGATCGCCCGAACCGAACACAAGGGGATTGGATTGGATAGAGGGGGATGAGCTGAAATGTAATAGACTCACTCTGTATCCTGGTACGGTCCACTTTCCCTTTTTAAGCATGGTCTCGGTGGCTTTGGTGATTTCGGGCCTGGCCTTTCCGACCTCGTCGACCTGGAGGTTAGCTTTAGTACTTTTGAGCGTATCCGAGCTTTCTTGATGAGGCAACGCCAAGATGGGGGAAGGGATAGTATTTTAAAGGGTGCAAGCGGCTTTTGTACGCGGATGTACAAGGGGAAGAGAGTAGCGAGCTATAAATCGCTGTCGTAGTAGGTCACAGTAGACTTCTCCCGTTCCCCAAGTCGCGCACATGTGCTTTCCCAGACTTGAGCAATAATGATGTGCAAAGTGACTCACGGTGAGGTCCTCGAATGGACGAGCCTCCTGGATGTTTGATAGAGTCTCCTTGAGCGATCCTTCCTCCTTTGAGATCTTTGCCAAAGTCTCCTTGGCAGCAGCGACAGCCTTTCCCTCGAAAGCATCCACAACACCATTCCACTTGCTCAAATCATAATCAACAGGCTTGAATTCCCTCAAAACCTTCTCGGCGTTCTGAACGGCAGATTGATCCTTCAAGATAGACTTGTAGTGCGAAAGATCGATCTCTGGGACGGTAGATTTGAGAGCCGAGTTCTTGTTGAGGGCGGAAGTGTGACGTGCTCGGAAAGCTTGGAGTTGGGAGGTTGTCTCTTTACCGAGTCCTAGACCGTTGTAGATCTTGGTCCATTCCTGGGATATTAGTTATTTCTTGGGCACATAAGTTGCTTATAGCGACATACCACGGCGGTAGCAGCGGACTTTGAAGCCATTTTGAGATGTAGGATATAGGTGTATAGGGGTAGTACTAGGCTAATAGTGATCAACGTCTACTATACCATACAAGGACCCGAGTCCATCCGCAGAGGAAATACCGTAATTCACCGAATGTGGCACTTGAATCATGCACTAACTTCACTGTTGTGTGTCTTATAACTATTCTACTATTATACAAACATTATCTATTGTCAAACAATTAATACATAGTATCGATACACAATGGCAGAGAAAAGAGAACAATCACCAAGAATAGAGGATGACACAAATGTCGATGAGGAGTTACAGCAGATGCAAGCTCGTTTACTTCAAATGGAAGCAGAGAAGAATGCCGTACGTCGCGTCCTTCGTGGGTCATACTAAATATATATAGATAGCAGAGACAGCAACTCCTGGAAGTAGTACGCCAAAACCGGAGACAAACGGTCAACAGGATGGAGAAGGAGATCAGGCTATGGACGAGGATGAACCAGGAGCAGTCGATGCGCGTAGTATCTACATTGGTAATGTACGTGCCCATCTCATTCACTCGATTCCGTCCGCGCCAAACTATCAACACCTATTGGCGGATGTCTGTGACAAGTCGGCGAAGCACACCAATGGACTGCGGGGCGTCTGCACAATGAACCGCGACCACAAGCACTTGAGCTAATGACAGGTCGACTACGGCGCAACTCCAGAAGAGATCCAAGGCCATTTCCAAGCTTGCGGAACGATAAACCGAGTGACGATCCTATGTGATAAATTCACAGGTCACCCAAAAGGCTACGCATATGTCGAGTTTGCAGAACCATCTATCGTTCAGAACGCTCTAGTACTCAATGATTCAATGTTTAGATCACGTTTATTATCCGTAAGCATATCTCTCATGCAACAATCTAAAAGACTAATTTGTAGGTAAAGGAAAAGAGGACGAATGTACCTGGACTAAATATGACGAATCGAGGCCGAGGACGTGGGCGAGGAAGGGGGCGACCATTCCGTGCTAGAGGACGTGGACGAGGTAGGGGATGGTAAATTACTCGTACCCAAAGCCAAATGGAGGATGGAAGAGGAAGCATAAATTCATAATGAAATGTTCAGATGTATCACTATATCCATCATGCACTCGAATGCAGATGGGTGCATTTTTCTTGATTTCCTGCAATTGTTCTCATTAAGTCAAGGGCGTAGGATCTACATGTAGAAGTGGTTAATTCAGAGTTTAATTAAAGTTCTCTATCATAGCAAAGATCCTCTATCACATCACACCGGTGTTGAGGTCGCTTCCCAGGACATATCACACGACAAACAACCAACATGTCTCGGTCGGAACAACTATAACAAACAAGGGTATGATACTAATATAAACATAACACCACGTCCATCTCGTGCATTCTCATCTCATCTATATCCATTATAGAGGCAGTATGTTTACTGAAGCTGAGATCTTAGTCCATCCATCCTTTCGTGTCAAAGGTGAGTTTCAACCGCTTAACCAGATCGGCACTGAACTCACAGGACATGCTTGTAGGTTATATACCGGACTTCACCAAGGTTTGAATCGTAACCAAAGACGCCAAAAATATCGTGATAAATGGGCTGTGGAAAGGGGACGAATGAGAATGTATACGTATCACTCCTCAGTCGCCCGAACCGTCTTGTGGTTCAGTGATGAATATATCCGCACAAAGACCTGGGAGTATCTCAAGAAAGCTTTCGGAGAGGCTTTGTACGTGGCTCCGAATGGCTTACTCGTTGCTGCTAAAGTAGGTCCAAATCTTACGCCCAGAGAAAGTCAGACTAACGATATAGCCCAAAGCCAAGCTCAATACCCTTGTCAAAAGAGGGTACCTGCCCGTATGGTACCTCGAGAATATTCAGTGTATGAGAGGTCCGGCATGGATGATACCTTTACCCTTGAGAGGTCAGAGGAAGATGTGTCGATGGCAATTACCTCCAAGGGGGAAGAAGTCCCAGCAGAACAATGGCGGAGGCGGCAACAGGATTTTGGCAATTAACCTGTTCCCGGAAGAGTGGAGACCCAAGGACGCGTACGATGTTGTGGACGAGATTTAGACAAGGGTACAATCGACCGTGAATTACCAGGATATGGTTGAACACGATAGCTCTGTACGATAACGAAAGATACTATTAGATGCATTGGATTAGAAGAGAGCACTCAGTGAATAAAGGATTAACACGTCACGCGATTCAATCTGAAATATCTCGTTCATCTACCTCCAATATCTATCCTTCATATACACCCCACACTTCATCACCTGCAATGTCCTTACGATCCACAATACAAACCCTAGTTCCAGCGGCATCACGCTGCGCATCAACCTCAGCTGTTCGACAGCCCAAAACACAAAGTCCACCACCATCAGAGCGAATCTACACGGATCGTAAAACCTACCTCTACGATTACTACACCCACCTCCTACAAACTTCACAACTAGTCCTCCTCTTCCAACATGACAATCTATCAGTCGCCGACCTCCAGAAAATACGTCAGGGAATGGCCAAGATCGCACCACCCCCATCTCAGACAGACACACCAACACCTCGAGCATCACTTACGATCCTTCGTACAGGTATCCTATCAGCTTTAACACGGCATCAATCTATTCCATTCCCTAAACTTAAAGGACAAACCGCTCTCCTTACCTCTCCTACACTATCACCTAAATACATGTCCCAAATCTTAACATCGATACAACGAACAATTAAGAAAAATCAACGAGAAGGAACGAAAGATCAAACTGTGAAACAGCCTGAACTTAAACTACTATTCGGATATGTGGAGGGACGTCAGGTGTTGGAAGTGGGAGATGTAGATAAACTTGGAAAGCTGCCGGATCTAGATGGACTTCGAAGCCAGCTTGTTGGATTACTCGAAATGAGGGGAAGGGAACTTGTCGGAGTACTTGGCCAAGCTGGAGGAGGAAGTTTGGTACGGACGCTACAGGGTCGTGAGAATGACCTCAAGGGTAATGGAGAGACAGAAGCATAGGGGAGAGATAGGTATCAAGAAGAGGCGAGGCTGAAAGCATTTCAGCATTGGGATTTGTGTATTTTAGGCATTTTTCGAGATATGCAAGACACAATATTGCATTGAACGTCCTGTCCTCTGTTATAGTGTTATACTTAACTCTATCCTAATCCACTTTGATCTTGCCCACCACCCAGGAATACCAAATGACCCAAGTGCCAAAATGCCCATACACCTGCTACCTGGAATTCCCGTGAGAAGTTTGATTCATGCGAAATGTACAATGATATTCTATTATACCATTTATCTCTGTCCGCTACCACCTTACCTACCCTACTCTATCCTACCTACCCTGCCATATCCTGACCTATCTCATAACACCTTATGTACCACCGATTTACATGGGCTGCAGCATACCAGCGGCGATCATCTCCTCCTAGAGAATCAGTCTTATCCAAAGAGGGGAAGGGAAGTGTGACGTACCTGAGTCATTGTGCTTGACTCGATCATGATTCCTACACCGAACCTGGAAGCGTTCTTGGCATGGTCAATCTCTCCTGAAACGAGGAAAGCGAATGCAGGAGTGAATCGCTGTTCAAGTAGCATACCGAGTTTACCGGTAGAATCAACCTGACCTCGGAAAGAAGCCATCCTGAAATCGTACTTGGCACCTAATGTAGCTAGAGCATCCCTCTTTGCCTCTCCCATCATCGAAGCAGGCTGGATGATAGTCTGGAAATCTAGGGCAACATCAACCTTATCCGTCAACTTGTGGAAGTAAGTTGTCTGGATGTTTCCGGTTGGCTGCAATTGAGCGGTGGCGATCCAAGATGGCTCGAAGGGGGCGGTGATAGGTTGACCAGGGATGGAAGGGGTCAATGCCGCTAGAGGGTTGGGGAGGGAGGTGAGTTTAGCGACGTATGATGTAGCTGTTTCCAGGATTTGAGGGTTGGGTTTCTGGATGACGGTCTCGAATCCGAGAGATAGACGAGGACCGAAAGAGTGAAGGAGGGAGACGAAGTGAATACCGGTAGCGTCTAGGACACCGGGGTTCATCGATTTTAAGGAGAGCGAGTAGTGGGGACCGAGGTGATCGTGCTCGACCTGTACCATCGATTGTCCGGGTTTGTTTGTGAGCTACACATCAGTCTTGTCCCCGATCACTCACGAGCGATCCATTACATACCTGACCCTGGATCTTGGTGATATCGCTACCTGACCAAGTCTGGTTCGCCCGCATCGTAACGACACCCTGTCCATCGATACCACCCTGCAAGAATGTCTGTTTGTCAGTCGATCTCCACGGCTCGCTTATAATTGAACAGACCTGAGCATTGGCAAAGATAGCACCAAAGTTGTAGCTTGCAGGCTTGGATGCTGATCCAAGAGCGAAAGCATGAGTGAGCTGGAATGCGGGATTGGCGGAAACAACTTTAGCGACATCGGCCCTCGCTCCATCGAAGAACCAGTTCGCCAAGTGGACCTCTAACGTTCTTCAGCACTATCTCAATCGGCCACAAGCAGCAGACATACGAGAGACCTCCCTAGTCAAGTTCTCTACTGTTCCAGGCTGTACTAATCCTAAACTCTCTTTCCATCCGTGGAATCGTGCCGAACTGTTGTAGACGGGTCCAGCGACTGGGTGGAATAATGAAGCGACTGTCTCCAAGTATGGCGAGAATGCCGATGGGGCTGGGTATTGAGTCTTCTCTGCCATTGTATATAGGTATAGGGTATGTGTAGATTATCTTTATTGTATAGTGTAAGATGGAATTTGAAGAATGGTCATCTCATATGGGGGGAGTAGATACGTTTTAGTGGCACATCATACAACTCCTTCTTTGAACACCCTTAGCAATCGTACATCACTTGCGAGCGGATAGAAGAGGCGTAGGAGTGATTGGAACTCATCTACATGTATGAAACGTTACAGATGTGTGTACTTGTATAATGCCGGAATGGCTCGATCTACTTCCAGCACTTTACAGATCATTTATGCCTCATCGTCCTCATCCTCAACATCGTACGCGTCCTTGGGCCTCCACTCTTCGGGGAACAAGCTGATCGCCGGAATGGAGTCGACAGCAAGACCACCGGGTTGTCGAAACTTCTTGCCCTTTGGGGGTAATTGCCACCGGCATAACTTTCTTTGGCTCTTTGGTGGCCATGGGAGGGCTTCGCATTGACCCCATTCTGTCTCAACGCTGTCGATGAATGTCCCGGGTAGATGACCTCTTGAGATGAGGAATGAAATATTGGCATCGCGCTATCGGAGTCAGCATGTGTCCTTTATAGTCGTATTGTGAGGGACTCACGCGAGCGATATGGATCGAACCAAAAGGGCCCACGAAAACGCGATCCCCGTATGCTTCAACAATCTCCTCTTTAGTCGATCGCTCATCTCCAGGATAGAAGAAGACCTGTCTCCAGACTTGCTCGTAGTATCGCCATTCTCTTACTTCTGCCTTCCAGTCTGCCTTGAAGGCGTGGATGGCTTGACGCCGTTGGTACCGACGCATACCTTCATAGAGACCGGTTCGGAGATAGCAGGCGTGTGCTGTAGATTAGTGACTAACCTCGAGTATGAGCAACCAAGAAGAAGACTCACCTGGGATGCGGACTCTCAGGTCGACCAAGATTTCGGATTCGGTGAGCATTGTGTGATTGATCTGTTTAGTGAGATAGGTTGTAAAGTAATAAATGGTATTGTATTGGTGGTGTGAATATTAAGTGAGGATTGAGCGAGTGAGTACAGCGTTATATATTAGCTCTGTTTGTGTACTTGACTCGATATCATTGTTTCAGGCTGGAGTTTGTAGCGCATCAGACAGGCTGTGCCGATGGAATACAGTCGATTTGCAAGTTCGATCTGAAATCATGGTTTTGCTTATCGTAAGTAGTGTCAGTACATGGAGTGCTCTGCCGAGCTCTTGCCCGTGATGCATAGTGCTGATAGTACGAGGTTAAAAGCATATCATTGACTGCATCTTGTGAGTTACATAGCGAGGAAAGACGAAAGAACGCGCGCCTACTACTTGAACACCGCCGCGTGTGCGGTCATCATTCAGTTGATCTATACAACTACTCTAGACATTACATTACATACCTCTACATCAACCATCAGTCCTACGAAGAAGGTATCGAGCAGCTCAGACATATCAAACAGAAGAAATCAAGCTAGTATACAATGGACGTCGACGCCCCAACCGCATCATCCTCCACTTCCCCCTTGACTTATATCGAGCAGCAAGAGACTTCTTCGCCCGACTCGCTCAAACCTCTATTCACGCGTATCAGGACTGCATATGAGAAGAAGTGAGCTGTCTGTCTCCTGGCATCAGACCTGAAGCTGATAATCAGGCTATGGCATAATCTCACTGTCGCATTGACTGAATTCGTCTTCCACCCAGAGAGTGGACCATATCAGGTTGATTTGTTCCAGAAGTGAGTCATAGTCCTGCTAGGGTATCACCCAGCTCGGAGCTGATGTCAGATTCGTTACGACAGTAGAGAAGAACCTGAATGCTTTACGATTAGTGGAGATTGCTCGAAGAGTAGGAGCACAGTTCACAGGTAAGCCCCATGGCCCTAGTTGGCAATGTGAGCTGACAATGCCCAGAAGCTCAGCAGACCCTCGACTTCCTCCAATCACTCCACTCGAGACTCGAGAAACCATACGCAACCCTTCCAAGTGACGAAGACCCCATCGGTAAACCCGCTCCATCTCGCCCCGCACCCGAAGCCTACGCTCTCTCACTATCTTCAATCGCCTACGCCCAGCTCCTCCTAGGTGATTTGAAAGCATGTAAATCGTCATTAGACGAATGCGAGAAATTACTAGGCGAAATCGATTCAGTCGACATGGTCGTTAATGCTGGCTACTACCTCGTCGCGGCAGAGTATTTCAAGGTCAAGGCGGATTACGCCCCATATTACAAGAATGCCTTGCTTTACTTGGCTTGTATTGATGAAAAGAAGGAATTGAGCGAACAGGATATGAGGCAGAGGGCACATGATTTGTGTATCGCCGCCCTGCTCGGAGAGACAATCTACAACTTTGGAGAACTTGTACGTGTGTCCTCCCTCCTACAGACATGGCTGACAAGCAGCTACTACACCCAATCCTACAGACCCTCACTGGTTCAGAATGGGAATGGATCAAGAGTCTCATCTCAGCTTTCAACGCAGGAGACATCGGCAAATTCGATTCTCTAGCCAACAACTTTGAGGCAGAGGTGAGCCTCCGCGACGACTCGTAAGCTTAAAGCTGACAAATGCAGCCAATCCTCAACGCATCCATCAACTTCCTTCGACAAAAGATCTGCTTGATGGCTTTGATCCAAGCTGCATTCTCTCGACCTAGGAATGGTGCTTCTCGATTAATGACTTTCGAGTCCATCGCCGCAGCTACCAAGCTACCCGTCAATGAAGTTGAGCATCTCTGTATGAAGGCTATGAGGTGAGTCTATTGCTCACCATGATACTTCAGAAGCAGGAGCTGACATACAGTCTTGATCTTATTCGAGGATCCCTCGATCAGGTAGACTCTACCTTGGATGTCAAATGGGTTCAACCTCGAGTACTCGATCACGACCAACTTGCAACTCTCTCGAAACAGTTCAACGAGTGGTCAAGAAGTGTAGGACAGACTGCAGATGCTGTTCATGCTCATCGAGTGGATTCTGATCAAAAGCCTGCCGAGGTCAGGGCCATGTAGAATAGAAGAAGAGTACTCAAACTCGTAGAGTGGATGTAGAAGAGTAGATGAAATGACGTGTTATGTATCGATGAATACTTTACCTAGTACACAGATATACATATAGCAAGATTTCTAGCACAAAAAAACTTAGACACCGGGTAGAGAGGAAGAAAGGTCGGATAGATCGACTTGGGGGTGGACGACGTAATACACCTTATTAGAATCTGCTGCAGTCTCATCGTCCATGGTTTCATCTTGGGGGTGGGATGGATCGAGGGATGAATTGACGTCTCCCCGAATTTCAAGTAGATAGTTATCCTGAACATCAGCAAATGGATCGAATCGATCTGCGCGCTTCTCCCAACCCGGATTGCCTTCTTGTGGACGCTTCCCCTATGCCCTGTGTGATTCTCCATACTTCTATCTCCTCCCCCTCCTCCCCGCCCACTCTATTACTCTCTTTCCCTGTTGCTTCTCTCTCTTGCTCTCTCTTGCTCTCTCTTGCTCTCGCCCTTTCTCGCTCTTTATCCACGTCTCTCGTCCCCTCTCTCTTGCACCGAATGAGGATAAATATAGTAAGAATAAAACTCACTCTTGAAAGCTTTGTAAGCGCCTTTGCAATCAATTCCCGCTCATACTCCAAATCCTCCTCTGTCTCGAATTCCGTCTCCTTCTGTTCCAAGTACCATTGAATCAATTCCTCCCGATCGACTCCTGAACCCGTATCGCGCTCGATGTCCGATAAGTGAAGTACACAGATATTCATGATTTCCATATATCGATTATCTTCCAATCAGCCAAATTCTGTTTGGGGAGTGAGGGACATACAGGTAATCCTCATTTTCCTCTTGGGTAGTGAATCGTCGGTAGCGCCATTTCCGTTGGTTTGGGCAGCAGAAGAGGTTGCGGCATTGTAGCTCGATTCAGCAGCTTCCATAGCTGCAATATCTGCTGCGTCTTGGGACTCCTCATCTTGCGTCGTATGGCCGTTAGTGCCGTCAAGAGCTGCTGCTGCTGCGTCTTCCTCGTCAAAGTTGATATCGTCCTGTTCGACGTGGATGATAGATTGTCGGAGGAGAGAGTATGCCTCTCGAACGATCTTGGGGTCGATCTGGAGCGTTAGCAGGTCAAGCCGTGGCAGAACGAGATACTTACATGTTCTTGACAGTTCGCTCGAGCAATTGCCTCCGACAGACGAATCATACTCTCCAACTGCCTGACAGTGATCCGACCACTACTCTTCCCAGGTCCAGCCTCATCCTGACGCAACTGTCGGTATTTCTCCACAAGAACATCCGCAGCCTCTTTCGTGATCTATCATCAGTACTCTTCCATCTCATCGTAGAACTGGACTCACCTTTGGACTGAAAGTCCTTGCGTATCGGATATACCTCTGTAATGACTCTGTACTGAATTCGGGCTTGATAGCGTCATTCCTAAATCGGTGGACATTGACGATATGTTTAGCGATATTAAGATCGACATTCTCATTACATTCGTCCAAAACCACAAAGAACAGATCGAACCTCGACATGATAGGTGCTGACATGGCCACATTCGCCTTGAGTGACATCTTTCGATTATATCTCCCTCCGATTGGGTTGGCAGCTGCCAGAATTGATGTTCGGGCGTTTAAGGTGGCTTGAATACCAGCTTTAGCGATCGAGATGGTTTGCTGTTCCATCGCTTCGTGGATTGCTACTTGATCTGCGATGTCCATTTTATCGAATTCGTCAATAGCACAAATACCATTATCGGCCAACATGAGTGCTCCGGCTTCGATGGTGAATTCACCGGATTCCTCGTCCTTGACGACAGCGGCGGTGAGACCCGCGGCAGAAGAAGCTTTTCCGGAAGTGTAGACTGCTCGCGGTAGGAAACCGCAGACATACCTGGCGGTCAGCTTTTTCACTCGCCCGGCAATATTAGCTGACTCACTTCAAGAACTGAGATTTACTGGTCGATGGATCACCGACGATACAGACATTGATATCGCCTCGAAGGTGGATCCCTTCTTGGGTTTGTTTGTGTACACCGCCCATCAACTGCAGTAGAATACCTTTCTTAACGATCTCGTGTCCTGATCATCAACAAACAGTCACTGAAGAAGGGGAATGACTGACCATAGACAGTAGGAGCGATACTCGAAACCAGTCGCTGATAGATATTATCGGTCTGGACCATACCCCTCAACTCATCAATCTCCTCCTTGGTTAAAGATTGCAAGAACGAATTCTGATCCTCAATCCCATCTTCCGCATCACCTCGAACATCAGTCGCACCAGCCTACCATCAGCGTATATTCTGTAAGCGAGGGGTAGACTTACCTTAGAATCGGCGGACCTAACATGACAAGCCAAGAAAGCAGTCTTGTACTGTAAATCCCTAACACCCAAAGCTTTGAGACCGGTAACACCCTGACTTGCTACACCACCATCTCCTCGTCCAGTGTTGTTTTCTCGCATCATCTCCTTGTTGACTCCTGGTAGACCTAGTTGGGAGACATCGGGGACGACAATGAAAGTACCGGTGAATGTGCACTTATCACCAGCCTTGGCCTTTTCTACCATGTCGGCTCGGAGGATCACATCCAATCTGCTGATCAGCTCATCCACGTCGAGAGGGTGGTGCGTGAAGCTTACGATCTCGGCATGGAACCCGTTGGGATCTCATTGGCATTCTCCTGAATTCTAACTTTCTGCCAATCAGAGAATCGGGACTGCTCGATGTTAAGTTGCCACAGGTTTCGGTTGTTACAAGTCTCATTCGGGCACAAAGAAGGCTATCATCAGCTTGAATCTTACAGGCCCTGCTAGCTGACTCACCTCAGTGTACTTGAATTGCTGCTCGACATCACGAATAGTAGTCTGACACATCTCACAACTAAAAGTCCCACTGATCAATTCCGGCCTGACCTCACTCGTCCGTGTGACTGTTCCGGAAATACTGTTGAGTTGACCAATTCGGTCCATTCGCATATCTCGAATCCCACTTGTGATTGGCAAGTTGTGGAATGCGATATAGAATTCTCGAACTTGGAGCGGAGCGGATGATGAGGCTGTTGAGGAAGATGGATCGGCGGTGGGTGGTTTGATGTAGAGGTAGGAATTTGCGTATTTTCGGACCATGGATTGGACGGCTCTTTTCAGGAATGGCAGGAATCTACAGGGTCAGCGGGTTACACTTAATTCCCCTGGGAACGACTTGCCGATAGTACTGAGTTTGGATAGCGTTTGCTAGGACTTCCTCCCTCTCGAGCAAATGACTGAAATCGACATAGAGTACCGTATATTCGAACTCCTGCATCTCGCGGATCTGTTCGACATAGTATCGTCCACCTTGACCAGCAGCCATCTGCTCATCCTCATGAGCAGTGGCAGGTGTAGCAGGTAAATCAATCTCGTCCGTATATCTACCTTGTCAGCTTCCGCCTTATCTACCCAGAATACGACTAACTTCTCAAGAAAAAGTACGAAACTATCCATGACCTTATCTCCCGTATCATCCTTCACTCGAGGGATATCATCGAGGTTCACACCAGTAGGCCCTCTCCTTGGTCTCCTGACTACTTCATCTCCATTATCTTCCTCTGCCTCTGATCCATTTCGATCACGGGCTCCGGCAGGTGTACCAGCTAATCCGCGGACATCGTTGAATGCTAATGGATCTAGAGTGTCTCTTGTAGGTGTTGGTGAATTCTCTGAGCGTGGTAGGGCTGGGGAAGACATTATTGGGGATGGTATAGGAGGAGTATAGAATGTAAAGTATAGAGAGTGGCCGGATGGAAACGCGTCGCGTCAACGCGTTCATTCGTTCCTGGTTTCTCATATGTGGCACTCGAAAGTGGCGATTGGGTTATGGTACAGGTTCATGCAGAGCATCGTCGTTATTACATACATGTCGTTACAAGATGGCTATAGACGACAGAGAAGCAAGAAGTTATGTGCTTCAATGGCGCATCATCCAGGAGATGTCTACTTGCCAACATCCCGATGTTCCCAACCCATCAACTTCTTAGCTTTTGTATTATCCCAAACGCTCCTCCTCTTATTATCCTTCCAGTACTCCTCCCTAACCTTGACCTTGGGATAAGCATGCTTGATCATATCAAGCACACTAGTCTCCCTCTCGGGCTTAGCCCCAGTCCTGATACTCTCATGGGTCACTCCACCTTCCCAAGCGGTCTCGTCTGAGCAAATGATGAATGCCTCTGCGCCTGTCCAGCCTTCGGATGTTAGGCCGAGTAGGGCGGATTCGGCACATGATTCGTAGGATGTCCAGGACCATAGGTCGGCTGGGATGACTCCTGGCCATGCGTCATTGTAGGTAGCTTGGCAGAAGTGGTAGCGAAGAGATGCTATACGAAGGGAGTTATCGAGACGACATAATGAGACTGCCTGCATTTCGCAGAATCTAGGAATCAGTGAGCGTCTTGATCATACAAAAAAGGGGAGAAGGATATGACATACTGCTTAGACAGAGCGTACGCGTCTTCCTATACCAATGAGCTTGACTCCTTCCCGACCAAGGTGTGTGACTTACAGCTCTGTAAGTCTCCTTCTCCGTAATTGGAAACTCGTCAAACTCCTGCATCCCTGGCCTAGTATAGCTCAATCCCGTAGCATTGACACTACTAGCCTGACTGATCCTCTTGATCCCATACTTGATACCAGCAGTATAAAGCACATTATAACTACTAGCCGTATTATTGTTATGAACCCATCTCCAATCTTTATCCTTGGGGTCCGGGATAGCTCCAATATGAATGACCCCGTCGAGTGGTCCGGCTTTTTCAAAGAGCTGGTCGGTAGCTGTATGAGAAGAGAGGTCGACTATACAATGTTTCTCGGCTTGGCCTTTTGGTAGAGAGGAAGCGACAGTTGGGGGGAGGGGAACGACATCGACTGTAGTAACGGCGTGACCTCTTTGGAGGAGGTATTGAAGTGTGTAAGATCCGACTTTACCGGATGCGCCAGTTAAGAGGATCCTCATGTTGTCCTAGATGATTTCTGCCGAGCTGAACGATATTCGAGAGGAGATAAACTGTTGGGGATGATAGATTGATACTTCTTATTGTTCCAAAGTCAACTAGCCAACGAGAGCACCGACATTCCACAATCAAAGCCGCTTTGGCCGTCCCAAAAACCAGAAACTTAAAACCCCGGCTCAGCTCCGAGAAGCCCACCGATACCCACTCGGACACTCCGAAGTCCGGTGTCGGCGTTCTCCACCCGGTGCTTTGGGCATGGCGTTTCGGTTGATCCCTGGGAGGGCTTGGTTCAGGCAAAATGTACTGCGGGGGACGAGGGGGTGAGCCGGTGACAGAGAGGAAAGAGCAAAGATGTTTTGGTTGTTCGGTTAGGGGTAATTCACCGACACTCCGGATATACTCCGAGTAAGCTAGATTCGACTTAAAGTTCGCCAAGGACTAGTCGATATCCTGTAAATCCAACTCCTCACCTACTGCATCCTGTCCGCTGAGCCCATCTGCAGGGTGATATGTAGAGACAGGACCTCATGAGCTTCTCTTTGCGATCTGTGAACCATTCTCAAGTGCCTGGGACCGTGACGGCCTCAGACTGTACATGACACCTAGATGCATGCTACCGCTTCTCCCCCGACTCCGCAGTGGGCAAGCTAGCTATCTTACGCTCCTCATCCGCAATAACGGTTGTACTACTAATAGGCACAGGCTTCTCAGACATTCCATGTGCTGTCATAGCCCCACCCTCCCCGGTTCCGGGAGCAACTCCATCATCCCTTCCACTCTTCTGTTCATCTCTTGTCTCTTGTATCGGCCCCGTATCTAGCTCATCTACTCGACCTAGATACGGTTGACTTCCCGGATCTGAATTGCTGGGAATGGTAGTGGCGGAATCCATTTCTACATCTTCGCTTGATGTTTGCGCTTGCGCTTGTGTTTGCGATTCTTCAGGTTCGGGCGTCGGTGATCGAGCTGATGCGGTTTCGTCTAATCGATATTCCTCCGACATAGTCACGTTTGAATCCCCTTGACCGAGAATCAATGGCGACATTAAAGCTTCCTCCGTATGTCCTCCAGGTACTTCTAATCCGTTACTTCCGCTACCCTCTGCTTCTGGACTTGGTCGGCGAAGGAAAGGGATAGGGGAAAATGAAGGTGTGCCCATGCCAGGTGGCATTGTCGAGTCTGTAAATTCAGGTGCTGAGAATGTCGCTCCGGGTACGTAGGTGTAGGAGGGAGCTTCCCAAGGTGTAGAGACTAGTAGGGTTTTCTCGATGGCTCGGAAAAATTTGCCTAATGTTTTGTGTTGTATTGTTGGCTGGACTAGGAGTTCTGCTAAACGCTGTATTGTGAATGGCGGACTACGTTTCAGCTCCGAACAAGCACAATGTGCCGATGAGCAGACTCACTCGTTCATCTCATCTAGCATCTTCACCAGCCGCCCCGCTTCCTTCTTTCCTTCCTCCTCATCCATCCATCCGGCCAACTTCTTTCCACCAATGACAACCTCCTCATCCCACTCGTCATCAAATACATTCCCCGATGTAATCCTAATCGGAGGCGGCGTAGGATGGCCAAGCCCATTAGGTCTCGGAGCAATTGATACAATCTTTGGTCCCTGTGCACCGGCAGCTCCCTTTTTCCGCCGATTCGGATCCAAAGGAGGGAAAGGAGCAATCACAAGTCCGCCCCTTGTCGAAGGTCTAAGTTCCTCTGGTAATTCATCCACTGAAGGTTGCTGAGGTCCAATGATGGGTGATGATCCTTGATTCTCTCCATTGATAGCTCGTCGAAGAGGACTAGGGGTCATATCGCTATCATCCGTCGTGGTTGTACTTTTAGAAGAGCTAGAGATTGATGTCGTTATGGTCGCGCCAGAGCTGAAAGGAGGAGAGCTGGGTGGTAACTCAGTTGGCGGTGTACTAGTATCCATCTCGCTGCTCGCCGTTTGTGGTTGGCGGTCAGATGGTGAAGGTGCGGATTGACGATTACGAGGTGGACCCATGGATAGGAAGATTGGGACTGTCGCGAGGATAGCTTCATGTAGCTGTTGACGTAGTTCCGGCCATTCTAAGCTATTCATGAGCTCGTTGACGGCGATACAAGTCATATGAGCTTACTCGAAGGTGTTCTCCTTTGCTAAGCGTTCTAGTGCGTTTGGTGTCCGGTCTGGACAGCCGTCAGCTAGGTAAAAAACTCAGTAACACATAGCTTACCACCTGATCCCTCCCCCTGCATTGTTGATGTCCCAGCCATGATATCCCAAATGTGAACGTAAACAGATATAATCACATCATGAGCAAGGAGTAAGGGAATGATATCCCACAACGTGGTTTCCACGTGATTCCAGGGCAATCCTTCTCGCAACTTCCGTGAGTCTACTGTAAGAGAATGAAACATCGGGCAAGGGGGTACCATTGACCGAGCATAGGTATACATTGGTCATCTTAGACAAATCCTCTCTTCTATACATCACATTCTCACTCTCGAGCAGTATACAGCAACTTACAGCTGATTGCATACTCCGCGATCCAACAAAGCACGAATTATCAATCCCCTTAAAATCGGGCCCGCGCCACAATCAGCATTTTATAAAACCAGCAACCACTATCTATCCTTTCTACCTTCATTTAACGAAACCAACCTGCAACCAAAATGGTCAAGGAAACGTAAGTCTCTCTCCTTAGTATCAACACAGTAGCCCCGCATGTCCTCGTCGAAACGGCAGTACAATGCAGGGTTTCAAGCAGGAAAGAATGATCGCTGACAAATGGTTTTCCCCTATCGTCAAAACTTCCTTTCTCTACCTACTCGATCACTTTTAACTCCACATATCCTCCTCTCTGCCTATCTCGACGATTATGACCTACCTTTCGACTGCAGTGAATACTAGTAAGCTCCACTTTCCGCAAAATTCGGGTCAAAGCTGACGATGATAGCGACCTCCTCGGCGTCGACCCCGGAGCCAGCGATAACGATATCAAGAAGGCCTACCGTAAGAGTGCTCTCAAGAACCACCCCGACAAAGGTGGAGACCCTGAGGTGTTCAAGGAGTTGACCCACGCGTGAGTCTCATCGAAAGGAGGAGCGAGGTGGGGCTGACGATTTAGCTACGAGGTTCTTTCCGATGACAACAAGCGAGCTGTCTACGACCAGGCCGGTAAAGCTGGTTTAGAAGGAGGAGGAGGAATGGGCGGTGGCGGTGGAATGGATCCCCAGGACTTGTTCTCCCAGTTGTTCGGTGGTGGTGGTGGATTCTTTGGTGGAGGTGGTGGTGGTGGAAGTGAGCATGCTCGAGTCTCTCACAATGGTCAAAGCTGATATCAGGCTCTCGACAGCAGGGACCACGAAAAGGCAAGGATCTCTTGCACCGAATCTCTGTCTCTCTCGAAGACCTATACAAGGGCAAAGTCCAGAAACTCGCTCTATCCAAATCCGTCATTTGTAAACCATGTGAAGGTCGAGGTGGTAAAAAGGGATCCGTCACTACCTGTACATCATGTCGAGGACAAGGTGTCAAGGTCATGTTACGTCAACTCGGTCCCATGGTTCAGCAAATCCAACAACCATGTAACGAATGTGAGGGTACTGGAGAGATGATGAACCCCAAGGATCGATGTAAGACTTGTCAGGGAAAAAAGACCAACAGCGAGCGAAAGGTCTTGGAAGTACATATCGACAAGGGAATGAAGAGTGGACAACAGATCAGGTTCAATGGAGAGAGTGATCAGGCTCCTGGTATCATCCCTGGAGATGTCGTTATCTCGGTCGAAGAGAAGCAACACCCTCGATTCCAGCGAAAGGGAGACGATCTATACTGCGAAGCCGAGATTGATTTGTTGACGGCATTGGGAGGTGGAGAGTTTGCCATTGAGCACTTGGACGAGAGGACATTGCACGTCATGATTGTCCCCGGAGAGGTCATCAAGCCTAGTAAGCTACATGTTCCGTTCATATCAGTAAGAGCTAACAAGTAGACTGCCTCAAGGTCATCTCTGGCCAAGGTATGCCTTCATACCGACACCACGAGCTCGGAGATCTCTACGTTCAGATCAAAGTCAAATTCCCCGAATCAATCGACCCCGCCGTCATCCCTCTCCTTGAGCAAGCTCTACCCGCCCGAAACGGCATGCCCAAGCTCCCTAAGAAGACCCACCTTGACGAAGTCACCCTTGAAGAACCCAACGACAGGCAAAAGCGAAGCGCCGCTTCCAACGGTGACGAGATGGATGAAGATGAGGATGATGGAAGACCAGGTGTTGCATGTGCTCAGCGTATGTCCCCTTATTCCTACATGATACGAAGCTGATGAAATAGAATAAGCTTGGTACAATGCCTTGCTGGAAAAGTTCAGTTCCGAGTACTCGTACCGTTTCTCGAGTTTGTGCACATTTTATAGATTCCGTATCGTTTAGCATGAGGCATGATGCAGTGTGTTTTACTATTCATTGTTAAGGTGTATAGCAATGTGGCTTGAAGAGATTACCCCCGGCGATCCCGGATCTACCCCACTTTGAATGATCAAGCACGTTTGTTCCTTTATCTACTTCGAGTGGTTATTATTCATATAGCCTTGGCTAGTTTCAGCTCCTATGTCTTCTCTATCATACTTGCAACACG